>Ga0105099_10000001_pt1 | contig 289349 bp, 374 predicted proteins | sample PPLLak3cmMay2015_2_FD_79138 | JGI IMG/M metagenome (GOLD analysis project Ga0105099, IMG submission 79138) | Freshwater sediment microbial communities from Prairie Pothole Lake near Jamestown, North Dakota, USA - PPLs Lake P8 Core (1) Depth... | ecosystem: Environmental > Aquatic > Freshwater... | reverse complement strand
GCTTTTCATAAATTTTAACTTCTTCATCTAATGTCAAATTATAAGGAAACTTATGAACAATAATACGATCGTGCAGAGCCTCTAGTTTTGGGTCAGATAAAAATCTCTTATACTCTGATTCGTTCGTATTATGCAGAATCACATTTCCTACTCCGCCCATAAATGAATGGTTTTCAACACACTCAATGTCATAAACTTTAAGCCCCTCAACATCAAACGTTTCAATCTTATTTTTGCCCATAGATGCATAGTCGTTGGTTCTCTGCTTAATGTCAAATGACTCCTTTCCCGTATTAGTGTAATCGTGGTACACTGAGTAATCAATCTTCAATTGTGAAAGCAAGAACCCAACTTGCGCGGCTAACATTTTTGATGTCGTCTTATAGGAAAAATGGTTTTGCTTATATTCCTCTGAAGCGTTGTCCTTGCACTTTCGTGTTCCATCGCCCTTTAACATCTCATTAAAGAAAAACATCTTAAGAGAATCGGGCAAATTGAACACAAAGTTTGGCATTTTTTTGCCGTCAGAATACTTGCCACAATTTTCCTGTATAATCTTTTTCCAGATTTCTGTAGACAAATGTAGTCTACTTGTCTTGTCCTCTTTATCCTGTCTTGGTTGCAACGAAGCCTTACTTGATGATATATTTTCAACAGACTTTTTAACCAAAACCAAGTCATCAAAGTTAGCCTGACTGATAATGGCGTGACTAGCGTTCACATGACCTTCTGTAATATACCAGGCAAACACTTTTAATATATCCTTAGCCTGCTCCGTCTCGTTATCTATATTATAGTTGCATTTTACGAAATGCTTTCTTAACTGCCCGTTTCCATGGTTCTTGTCTCTTTCCTTTATATACGCATTGTCCTCAACAAGAACTGCGTCTTTTGGAAGCTCAAGGCAAAAGGTTTTGGGTCCGTCTATTTGTGGCAATGTTCTCATAGCTAGAACATTCTTTTTGTCTTCCGGATAGAAACACTCATAATCCGTAGAATAAATAGAATGATTAAAAGTAGTGTCCACTATTCCGTTTTTCTGGATAGTTCTAATCAACTTACCGGTAAACGGATGACTAATAAATGCCTTAACGGCTGTCCATTCAGGCTTATGAGACGCCAAGTTTACGGCCATTACTTTTACGTCAGTATCATTTTTTTCTGTTAACTCCTCAATAGTTGCAAAACCAACCTGCCCATCTTTCAAATACGGGATTGGTGTGTCTCCTGTTACACTGTGTGCGAGCAAAAACTCATCGGCGTAAATTAGTGGGAAACGCTCAGTTTTGATGGTCTTTTCTTGTGCCAAAGTAAGCAACACATAAAGGAACTTTGGATCTACTTTTAGCATTTCGATCATTTCCATAATTCCGCGATTAGCAACATTTAGCTCACCGTCGAACTTGTATGCTCTTGGATCACTCTCAACACCATAGTCTGCGAGCTTACTGAAGTCCACCGAGCCAACCAATTCGGTGATTGACTGGCTTTTTGAATCACTGGGCAAGAATGTTCCTATGCCCTTTCTATTCATCTCTGACATGAAAATTCTTTTAACCGGAACATCTAACCAGTTTTTATATTTTTCTTCTAAATTCAACTGACACACCGGACATGGTCGTGCCATTGGATCAATTTTAATTCCAAAGTCACTACTAAATTTCTTTCTTAATGGAATCGGAACCAAGTTAAGTGGATTTTCATGCATCGGGCAATCTGCGACGGAGTATACGGAACCTTCTGGTTTTTTAGAATATTCCTCTAGGCCACTCTTAAGCAATGAAGCTAATTGACTCTTACCAGAACTTGTTGGCCCGTACAGCAACAAAATTCTTCGGCCAACTTGCGATCCAGATGCAGCAGCTTTAAGATATTTTACAACCTTATGAATATAAATATCCATTCCAAATAAGTCGTCTTTAAAGAATTTATATTTTGGATGTAGTTTATTGGTATCGTCTTCATCGAACTCAATTCCCGCACTTTCGATCATTGACAATATTCGACTATGAGCAAGTTCGGCAAGTTTAGGGTTGTCCTGAACCATTTTAATATACTCGCGCATAGTTCCTTCCCAAGCAGTCGTGTCTATCTCTTTGCCAAAAGCCTCGATATCAGCAAAAATGTCCTTCGATTTATCGGTCATTTATTCACTCCTTTAAAAATATTGCTTACCACTAATAACAAATAATTTTATAATATTCCCATTTTTGTTAATTTTTCTTTATTCCAGAGTTCTGAATTTGGATGCTCTGTGCGAAACCAGTTCCACTTTTCTTCTGCATCACCCCAAAAATAACCTTTGATTTCGATCCATTTGTCTTCAGAACACAAAAACAAATCCGGCCGGTATGTTCTTCCATCCGGCATAGCAAATGTTTGAGATTGCCAAGCATAGTTTATTTTATTAGTGTTAAAATATTCTACTGCTCTTTTTTCGTATGAGCCCTGACACATAATCTCTTCACCGGTTTTCCAATGAAGTAATGTATAGGAAATGCCTAGCTTCTTTACGCCCTCTAGTCTTCCACAAATCATACACCATGTTCCGCGTTGAATAGAGTTTGCATTAGTTCTCCATTGATGTCCTTCCTTACATTCCCACAACATACATTCATGTGAATTTTTATACTCGACCGATAAACACTTCCCGGCCCTGTTTGCAGCCAACTCTTTACACCAACTAAGGTCTTTCGTTTTATTTCCAGAACAATCCGGGCACCAAGACCCACGTACAATTGAACCTACTATCGTTATCCACTGGTGTCCCTTTTCGCACTCCCACAGCATGGGCTCTTTACTATTTTTGTATTCCACAGACAAACACTTTCCATTTTTATTTCGAGCAAACTCTTGACACCAACCAAGGTCTTTCTTTTTATTTCCAGCACAACTGGGGCACCAAACCCCTCTCCTAATATGATTAACGCTTTCGTTCCACTGATGCCCCTCCTTACATTCCCATAGCATGCTTGCATCATGAGAGTTTTTATATTCAACAGACAAACACTTTCCTTTCTTCTTTTCTGCTAATTCTTGGCACCATTGCAAGTCGTGCTTTACTAGTCCTGCACAATGAGGACACCATGTTCCTCGTTTAATATTATCTGGCGTCGCCTCCCACTGATGGCCTTTCCCACACTCCCACAGTAGATGTTCTTTACAATTTTCGTACACAGCAGATAAGCATCTGCCGCCTCGTGATTTCGCGATGTTATTGTAAAGCTCTAGTTTATCCATATCAAATCCAAAATTACTGCCACCTACCTATATCGTAATATGCCTACCAGCCAGCAAAATCAACCACTTTCTCCGGCAATATCAAGAAAATCACTATCGCTGCCTTTGCTTATTTTTTCCTCTATTCTTTTTGCATCTGGCAATATTTTTTCCTCAAGTAGTTTTCCAGCACCAAGCCAGACTCTGCACCTTACATCTGGCATTGCGCGCTCACATTCCTCGCAACCGCACAAGGGACACACTAATTTCAGTATCTCGGACGCATCGTGCTGGAACTTTTCCATTAGATTATCGCATTCTGTACATTGATAAGTGAATAGTGGCATTATTTCCTCGTAGCAACAACCATTGCATCTGTGCCGCTTATAACTAATAAATCCTGTAAATCTTTGCTGTGTAAAACTTTTGATTTAAAATCATCATCGGTTATATTTATTATTATTCTTAAATCCCCAGACTCCTGATCCCATTCAATTCTGACCAATTCCCCAACCTTTTTGTTATATTCCAATGTCGTCATCTAAATCACCGGTTGTTATTGATTCACCAACCATGTCTCTGACCTGCATACAAGCAAAATTCTTAATCAAAGTGAATGAAGTCTTCTCTCCGTCTCTGTTCTTAATTAGGCTTATAGGCATATCCAATCTCAAGTGCTCATCATCGTTTCTATTAGAAATTTGGAGTATGATATTAGCATTGCTAGGTATCATATCACTTCTGGCAATTCTATCATTTGAGTGTGAATCTTTACCGTCCTTTGGCCTATTTAATTGTACAGCCGTAAGAACAGGAACACTATAAGCTCTGGCAAATTCATGTAATTGTTCTGCTATCTTTCCCTGTGTTTCCCAGTCAGACTTTTGCGGTTCGTTGGAGGCCATGATTTGCATATAATCCACTACCACCAGATCAAAGGTTATTCCGTATTTTTCCTTTAGCTCCAAATATTTTAATTCTATTTCTCTTGCAGTTACTCCTCTCGGCATATCCACTACATACAACTGCTTCGAAAATTGATCTTGAAATTTAAGTGCTTTAAAATATTTTGCTTTGTCCTCTTGGCTTAATCTTCCTGCCTTTATGTCGTTATAGGGAATTCCAACCAGACACGCATCTATTCTTCTTTCCTGATTTTCCTTTGGCATTTCTATCGAGAAATACAAAACATTGGCGCCGCTGTAGGTTTGTTTTGGATCTGGAGCAGACTCTAGCGGATTATATATCCCCTTCCACACATTTACTGCCATATTCTGCATCATAATAGACTTACCAGTACTTGATCGACCACCAATAATTACTAATTCGCCAGGGTATAATCCGTTTGTTATCCTATCAAACTCTGTAAGCCCAGTATAAAGTCCTTTTGCAATATCTGGGTTTGCCTCTACTGCCTTGTACCAGTTTGCTCTATCACGAGCACTTTCTTGCAACGACCCCTCTTTATACGATTCCTTTTTATTTATGGAATCAATTGTAATTAACGATCTTCTCAAAACATCATTAACTTTTTCTATTTTTTCTTCATAATTTGGACAACTTTTTATAATATTAGTAGCATTTTCCAAACAATTATTTTGGACTTGCTCATTATACCTGGTTTTGAGTTTTTGAAAATACCAATTAAATTCGGTTGGCTCTACGGCCGCAGTAGAAAGTTCTTTGTATAGTTCGATACTATTATTTATAAATGTTTCTTGAGTATAATTTTTCCGCAAAAACTCTTCTGTAATTGTTAGTGTTGGAATTTCTCTAAACTTTGGATTTGTAAAATAATCAACTATGAATTTATAAAACCATTGTAATTCTACAACAATATACTCAAACGATGTCTTTGATGACACCTCTAAGGCGCACTGCTTGCTTTGCAGCATATAAGATAGTATTTTTTTATCTAATGAATTATTTTGTGTCATTTTGTTTCTTTCTAAAATCCATACCTATTATTGGATAAATCTTTAAATATTGGTTGTTTAAAGACTCTATGCTTTGAATTCCTTGGCCAAAAAAAACATTTCGAAGGCCAGTTGTTTCGTTGGTGCATATTATTGTTGGTAGCAAATTATGTGTTCTGTACCTAAATACATTTTCATATATTCCGCTAAACAGCTCTTTTGTGCTGTCACTTGTAAAAAACCTAGAGTCCAGCTCGTCTATTACCAAAAAATCTGCTTCACGCAACTTTGATCGTAATTCTAAATTATTTCTATAATCTACTATCCCACTAAGTATATCTGAGGCGGTTGTATAATATGCCGAATAATTCGCTTTAATGGCTTCTTTTAGCACGCAAATAGATGCCATTGTTTTGCCGGTTCCTTGACTGCCAGCAAAACAAATTGACGATCCTGACATATATTTTTGCGCCAAGTTTTCTTTATATTCATTGAAGATGTCCAATAAATTTTTTGATCCACTAAATGTATTCATATTTAGAAACCAATAACCAATTGGAATATTTGATGAAAACATTTCATCTATAAGAAAATTTACACGCGCACAACGCGAACAAGCCTCAGAGCAACCGTGTTTTTCTTTAATTTCTTGTTTTATTTTTTCTTTTTTGTTTGCAGCACTCATCTTTTGTTGCACTTTCCTTGTTTTTTAGTTTGAAACATTTTTCATCATACATTTCAACTTTCACAACTGATTTTGAGCCAAGCTTTTTTCTATAGGTTATTACCCTTATTTTACCAACAATATCCTTACCGCACCTTGAACATTTATTTGCCATCTTTTATTATCCTACCCACATTATTTAGTCTTTCTATCATCTGCCCTGGCGACAAAATAGTCGTGGTTGGTGATGATAGGCTTACAGAGAATGAGTTATTTTGTTCTGGTTGAGGAACATCTTCAACAGCAAAACTAACTTTGCCAGGTTCATATTTTATTTCTTTTTTAATTTTCCCGTGCAATATATGCTGAACATCTGGGTTTCCGCCAATGATTCTTGCAATTGACTCATTCCAAACCGAGATTGGAATTGTTGGTTCAACATCTATACTGGTAAACAGCTCTCCGTTTACAAATACATCTATCTTATTTTGCAAAACTGGCGTTGCCTCCTCGTTCTGGCAGCTTTTTATGACATGCCTGTCTGCTACCGGCATTGAGTCCGTAATACAATAACAAACATTTTCCTTTGGTATTACAAAAAGATCTGACCCCTCTGGGCACTGAACATATAAACTGTCATCAGAAACATCTATGAGCATTCCATACAGGTCTCTGGCCATTGATGTTTCTGATTTCTTTAGCATAACCCTTACATAATTACCAATAACTCTTCTCATATTATTTTCCTATGTTTAAATTTCCAGAAATAATAAGATTGTATTTCTCTGCCTCGGCCAACACGACTCTCATTGGATCGGAAGACTGTATTGTTTTGTCATAGTATTTTACGAACGATAGAAGCGCACCCAAATCATTCATTGTGCTTAGCGAATAGTTTTCAACAATGTCTGGAAAATTCTGTTTGCACCATTCTAAAAATGTCTTTGGTAGCTCAGAAGACCTAGATAAAACGTTTTTGTTTTTAGCATAAAGATTATATTTTCTTATCAGACCTGGCGTAGTTATATAGCCAAAGCTGGTGATTTCTGTTTTATTGCTAATCCCACGATTAAACAACCAGTGCAAATACCTTCTTACTTCATGTGCATTGCCATTAAATGCTGCTAACAATGCCCAGGAATCTGTACATTCCTTTGACCCATATGGATTTGGATTTTTTGGCACAAACACATAATTGGTTCCAAACTTTTCCTGATAACAGTATACAAAATATCCTATGATACAACTAACCTGGTGTTTCTTATCGTCCCAATTTTCTTTAACACGAAATAAGTTTAAATACTCACAATAAAATTTTTTCCACGTAAGATCCTTGTCCTGGCAGCAATCACAGGTAAAAATTGGAGCATTATCCTCATAAGATAGGACATACTTACCAAGACACCCCTCCACCCGGCACTTGCTTACTTTTCTTCTTTTTTGGTTTGATGCTTTTGGCATTTTCTGGTCCTTTCTTAGGTAATTTAATTCTAAACCCTGCCTCTGTTTTGTATGTCTATAATACACCTAAACAGGTCATTTTTAAACCAAAATTTACACTTTGGTTTTTTTAATAATATCCGCGCATCTTTCTGGCAAAATTATCTTAAACCCGGGCTCTGTTTTATATACTTTTAATCTCTCTATGGAATGCTGCGTCATATATTTACAATTATCAAAGCAATCAATAACTATGGCCTTTTCTTTTCCAGGAAATTTCCTAAGACTTCGCCCAATTCTTTGTAAAACTCTCGCAGATGATTTACCAGAACCACACAAAATTATACTTTCGAGATTTGGCAAATTAATACCAGTATCATAAATTTGACTTGCTATCATTATCTGTATATTGCCATTTTCAAATTCATTTTTCAAATAAAGTCTTGTTTCAGAATCAGTTTCCCCCTTCACAAAAAATGTTTTAAAGTCCTGTAACTGCCCCAAAAGAATATCACCATGCCGAATTTGTTTTACAAGTATTAATACATTTTTACCCATTTTAACCAATTTGTCAGCGGCCTTAACAATAAGTCCATTTCTTGTTTCGTTTTCTACGATATATTCCTTGTATATTGATTGATAATTTTGTGGAATATTTTCTTTTTTTGGGATACTGATAAAATGTATTGTTGGAGGAACCAGATACCCTTGCTCAATCAACTCACTGGCTGTTACCTCTGCGTCTCGTATAAACTCTCCACAGACCGCCTCTATAAGTAAAGAATCTCCTGTATATAGTTCGTCTCCATTTCTCCAAGGCGTTCCAGACAATCCTATCACAAAGCCTGCCATCTTACTGTACTTACGTATTTCTATAACAGTTTCAGTAGCACTCATGTGACATTCATCTATAAAAAACACATCAGCAGTTTCTATTGCTTTTGATACATTTTTTTTATTTATGGCACTCCATTTTTCTTTTGTGGCACAATCTTCATCATCTTTTGGCTGATATTTTTTATTAAAACACGCCGAGCATGTCCATATGCTTATGACATTTATGCTTTTTATTTCAGCCTTTCCATCGCCAATTAAACCAATTTTGATGCCAAGAAATTTTTGCAACTCTGCATGCGTTTGATAAAGCAAATCTTTTGAAATTACAAAAATATTAACCTTGGGCCCACCTTTTCTTCCGGCCCCCATTTGTGATAAAAGTCTTGCTAAAACAACTGTCTTTCCCGATGCCGTGCAATTTTTTACAATGCCGCCATTAGTTGTTGCAAAAACAGCGTCGATAACCCGGTCCTGATACGGACGAAACTCAATATGCTTTATTGGTAACACGTCCGCTTTTATTAGTTTTGCGCGATTATCCAGAATATCATACTCTATGCCCAAAGATTTCAGTATTTTTATCACGCGCGACACTAGACCGGTCATGAATTTTAAACCATCGTCGCACCTAGTTGCCAAATACTTTTTCCCATCCCAATGTTTCCAAGTTTGTGTTCTTGTGTCAAAATAGCCATTATTAAAAGCATTACTAAATTGGTATCCGCTTACATAAAAACTAAGCTCATCCATTATTTTATTAACAATATCATTTCCAATATTGTTAATACACGAATATACATTATTTATAATAATTTTTGCCATTAAGCAGTTCCTGCTCTTCGGATTTTGCCAATTATATGATATATGGTTTGTTTTGATAGACCAAACATCAAAGCCAGCTGTCCGATATCATATATTTTATCTCTGTGCATTTCAAAAATGCTGTGTCTTTGTTCGGTGGTTAACCGGGGAGAATTTTTTATTTTTTCTTTGGATTCTTTTGAGTGATGCTTCCCGAACATATGATGCTTTTCTCCACTTTGTGCGATAGACATTTTGTGTGTCACCTCTTCTGAAAAAACCTTTCCGAAATTACAGCCTTTTTCTCCAATCTTTGATTCCGATAGTTTTTTTCTGTGTGCCTCAGACTTTGGTTTACCGCTATTGCCTGCTGATATTTTCATTTTCTCTTCTGCTGTGTGCTTTCGACCAAGCCACGGACTATTTTTCCCACCATTGGCTACCGCTATTTTTTTCTTTGTTTCTTCTGAATGATGCTTTCCAAAAAACGAATTCTTTTCACCGCGCGTTGCTATTGACATCTTTCTTTTTGTTTCGACCGAGGATTGTCTTCCTCTTTTAGTCTTAGCCATTTTATCTACGATTGTAGGATTGTGCATTGGGCTAACCTTTCCACCATAGGTAGCATTATATCCTTTGCCATCCCCTGAATATGTATCTAGCTGTGCTATAAACCAAATTTCAAACAAATCAAGATTTACTTCTGGTATCTCGCAAACAATGCGCCACTCGAAACTATTCCAACCATATTTTCTAATTGCACACGCAAAAGGATGACAAAATTTATATCCATAATTTTCTACTGTTCGATAGGCCGAACAAAGATGTTGGGCTTTTCTTGCCTCTAGTGACCATGTTGTTTGACCAACATACCCCTTCTGATTAATTTTGTTGCGTGCCAGATATATTATACCATTTTTCATCGTTATTATGCCAAGAAAGAAAACACCAAGAATTCATTTGTTAGTTATACAATAATTTCAGATGAATTCTTGGTATTACAAAATATATTACTTTGAGTTAGAAATTTTTGCCGCCAATGCATAATACTCGGTTGCAGGTATTGTGTTTCCCATACCAGTGGCCCTATTTTCTTATTTTCGGCGTTTATCAATAACGCCCTTTGATCCGAATTTTAACTTACCCATAGCAGAATTCTTTGAAACAATCTTCTTGTGTAATGCGTCTGCAGCAGATGTAGTTTGTGTTTTACCAATATCAATGTTCATTGATGATGCGCGAGTGTTTTCTTTGTTTTGCAATGCACTCATATGGCGTTCTGCCTCTGCCTTTAGTTCCAATACACGATCTTCTGGTAATCCTAAACCGCTGAAAAAGCTATAAATCTTAATTACATCATCATTGTCATCTGAACCATAAACACCACGGTACACGACGGTGCCATCATTACAAATCTTATTAACCATAGCAAATCCATACTCTATATTTGCGGCTGGAACTTTCTCAAGAACTTCCTTGCTGCCAGTAATAATCACTCCGGCAGAACGAGTTTGTGCAAGTGAAAAATCTCCAGACAACAATCCAGAGTTGAGATTATTTACCATGGCCTCGGCGATTGCAGTATCTTCCATATAGTTCTCAACTTCTATCATACCATACAAGGCGCAGTCACCTGTTCCAATAAATAGTCTTGAAAAATCCATTGGGTCAAGTGATGTATATTCTGAAGAATTGGCTGACAAACTATTAAACAAGTGCAACGGATTTACAATTGCTGAGTTTGCAGTCTTCCAAAAATCTGCCATAGACTTCCCTGGGAACATTAACTCTATCTTCGAGTTATCCACAACTATAAGTGAGTTTATAACGTCCTGTTGAGCTAATTTTGCAAGCTTTGAAAGAGTTTGTATCGCGTTGTGCTTTGCTAAACTGTCTTCAGTAGACATTGGGAGAACAAACAAAACAGACATAGGCTTTCCAAAAGAAGACATAATGTTGATCATTGTTTCCGCTGATCCTGCGCCTGTTCCACCGCCACCAGACGTAATTAGCATTAGTATCTCACATTCTTTTGTGTGCGCGGCTATGTGTTTTTCTATCTCTGTGGAAAATTGTTCTGCTGCCTCACGGCCGGTATCAAGATCTTTGGCTGCTCCACCCAACGCATAATCCAAAAACAACTTTTGGCGCTCTGGTATCTGTATTGGCTTCAAGTCCTGTATTGCTGTATTTATAACAACAGTATTATACCTCCTATTATAAAACTCCTCTGCAATTTTGCTACCACACTGTCCAACACCTATGATGCCCAAATTAACGCTTCGATCTTGCTGCCCAACAACCATAACTGTCATATCATTCTCCTTCTTTCTTTCCTTTGCCCTTTCGTTCAAAACTTCTTTTAGTTTCTCGTTTCTACTACCAAATTCCTTTTCAAGTGTTTTATTTTCTTCCACAATTTCTTCGTTTGTTTTTGCATTCACAGTTACGGCACCATTTGTTTCTGTCACCGTAACGACATTCTTCACATTTTCACTCATAATAACCTCGCTTACTTTTTAAAAAACCAAGTATTTGCTTTCATCCAAAAAATTGTATGTGATAAGGCGTCTTCCAAATTATATTGAGACTCCCACCCAAGTCTTTTTATTTTTTGCGAATCGAGTGCCCTGTATTTGTCACTTTTTTCGGCAGAACCCTTTAATACAAACTGTGGGTCCAATTTAAGTATATTAAAAATATTTATCAATATTTCTTCATTTGTCTTAATTATACCAGAACCAACATTATATATTTCTCCTGGCAATCCACTCTCTATTATAGAATTAATTGCACCAAATACGTCTTTTACATACATAAACTCTCTGTAGTTTTTACCATAGGACAATTCGCAGGCGCTGCCGGAAAAAATTTTCGCAACCGATCCTGGTATAAGTTTGTTTATATTTTGCCGTGGCCCAAATATATCGCATAATCTAACGGTTATGACTGGCACAGAGTGAGCTGACACATACGATTGTCCCAACAAATCTGCCGAAGCTTTTGATGTAGCGTGTGGATTACTCGGATGCAGCGCACACACCTCACTGAATTTTTGTTCCTTACTACACTCGCCGTATACAGAGTAACTCGAAATATTTATAAATTTTTCTGGACAATGCGTCTTTACACATGCCTCCAATAAACTGTGCGTTCCTATGATATTGGTGCTTACAAAATTTCCTTGACCAGACCCATCATCTGCTGCGGCGTGTATGACTATATCTGGTTTTTCGATTTCAAATATTTTTTTCACAAAATGATAGTCGCACGTATCACCTATATACAATTTGTGGCGCTTTACTTGTGGAACATTAAGTAATGATCCAGAATCAGTTAGTTTATCAATACTAACAAAATCCCATTTTGTATTTTGAATCGCATAAATTATGAAGTTTGAGAACACAAACCCACAACTTCCGCTTACCAGAATTTTCATTTAATAAAATATCCTTTGGCCCAAATTAAAAATTTTGGCATTCTCATTACCATTAAACTATGCTTTAGTATTCTTGGCGCATCATCAGACGCCATCACATCGTCTCTGAACTGATCGTATTTCTCATAGTATCCCACTATTTTTTTTAAATCAACCACTTTTCCATTTTTTTGAAAAAGCGTTAAATATAAATGTCTAACTTCTCGTTTCATTTATTTCTCATCAAATATCGTTGTTATAAAGCCCTTCATTTCTTCTGCAGAAACTTTGGCTTTTTTTGCGCCGTAAACGGATGTCTCTGCGTATCTTTGTATTGAACCACCGCAATCTGACCAATATCCGCTTACTTCTTTATATAATAGACCACCATGAGAAGCATAATGATCATTAACGCTGCTTATTTCCAATTCACCCCTATCACTTGGTCTTATTGTTTCTATTACGTGAAACACATCATTCGTATAAACATATAAACCAACAACCGCCAGATCGCTCACAAATTCTTTTGGCTTTTCTATTATTCTGGAAACGGTTTTTGTTTTTTTATCATGATCCTCTAATACTGCTACACCATAGTCTTCTGGATTGTTAACCTTTTTTAAATATACACACGATTTAAACTTATATTCTTCGAATTGATTATCATATTTAAAATCTATGTTTGTGTCCAGTGTATCTATGTCAAAAACATTGTCTCCAAGAATAACAACTATCTCATCGTTTCGTCTCGCAAAATCTTTTGCCAGATAAAGAGCCTCTGCAATTCCGCCAGCGCCTTCTTGGACTTTATAGGAAATATCCATTCCAAATTCTTTGCCGCTTCCAATCATTCTTATCAGGCCCTCTGAGCCTTCACGGTCAACTATCACCAGCGTCCTACATACTCCAAATGCCCTGAGTGTTTTAAGCGGATAAAAAACCATTGGGACCAGACCAATCGGAAGAGTATGCTTATTTTGTGTTCTGGTAATTGGAAAAAGCCGCGATCCTCTGCCACCACATAATATAACCCCCACCCGATTTTTGTTGCGATTTGGAATATTAGCACACGCAGTTTTATAACAAGACTTACAAAGCGTTATCAAGTTAGACAACTGCAAACTAAGCCGTCCTTCTCGTTCAACTAACTTAAAAACATTCAAGTCATTGGTAGTCCCACAATGTCTGCACCTATGTGCATCTCTTTCTAAACAAATCTGTTTAGCCTGTTCCATGGTCACCCCGCAATAATATCCGCGATTTTCTTTTTTCTATCCAAAAATGCGTCAGCATTCCCGTACAGTAATGACGCAATTTGTTTTATATTTTGAGTTCCACAATAAACAATCTTAAATATTGAGCTATGTTTTTTTGGAACAAGTTTTTTGAAACCGAGGGCCTCTGCTATAAATTTAGCAAAACCATCCACGATTTCATAAGTTCCGCATAAACCGATAACCGATTTTGTTTCGTATTTGCATACCCATCCGTCTCCATCTACCATACCGCGCCAAAAGTGTCTAGCAAAACTATTGTTTATTTCAATTGGTTTAGCTACAAAAGTTTTTTGAGGAAATATTCCATTTTTTTGTAAATCATTTTTTATTTGTTTTGAAGAAATTTTTATACTAGAAAAGAACGTATTTTTAGAATATCCGGTATGTTGTAATCTATCATAAATAGGTATCTCTGCCTCTAAATCGTTCTTGAACTTTTCTAAATGATTCCTGTCTTTGCTGGAAAGCCCCAGTACCAGTGCGTTATCTGATCCGCATACACAGCCATCGGCCATCAAAAAGCCTAGCCAGTATGCTTTGTTTTCCGAGTCAATTTGGGAGAAATAAAAATCATTAACCTTGTACGTTCTGTTATCCCATTCTCGTAACTGAATGTTCTTGTTTTTCAATATACTATTACAAGTTTGTCGGTTAATTCCTAGTGCTAGAGCGGTTTTTCTTATGCTTGTTCCGTTCAGGTATAATTGTACAACTTTTTCTTTTGTTTGTTCTGACACTCCATTAGCTAATAATGATGCTTCTGCAGATGTCCTTATTTTAATATTATTTTGTTTTAATAGTCTGACACATGTTTGATAAGAGCACTTATGTTTTCCTATAATCTCATTAATGCTTATTCCAGAACAGTAATCTTCTATTATATTCTTGTTTCTAATTGTATTCATCTATTGCCTCTTAAATTACTCATACATGATTCCCGCGCCCTTCTTCTTTCATAATTTTAATAACATGGAATTGTGGTTTACTGTTTCTTTTTTTACAAGCCCACTTGTATGCACTGTTTTTCCATCACCACGCAAAGATGTCATAAAAATACCAAGTACTTTGTATGTGCTTCACAATTTTCGCAAACCGCTTCCATACAGCAAACCTGTCTAGCGGCCTCTGATTGGTCCATTAATTACTCCAAATGTTTTGCTTCTTCTTCATAAGCGTCTTCCCTGGCCTTTTCGGCTCTAACCATTATTTGTGTAGCGATCTCAATAGCTTCTGCGCGAGATATTTTCCTTCCTATTTTTATTTCTTTATGCATCCAGGCATTTTCTTTTTCTGGTATTCCGGCAAGTGTTTGTATTAGATGATTTCGGTACTCTTCCATTAGTTTGTCCATTTCATCGCTTTCGGAGAAACTAATTATATCTTTATTAAATCCAATCTTGTCCATATCTTCCCAAAATTTTTCTTCTGTTTTACCCATTATTTTTACCAAGCTCATCCATCCAGGGTTCCCAACAACCCGCCGCCTTCATTATATCTGCTAGTGCTCTTTGGGGCTGTAAATTAGCTTTTTTGCATACCCACTTAATATCACCGTATTTTGGATCGGCCCTGCACATCCTGTAAAGTGACGGCAAATCTTCCTGGGTTATGGGTTCACAATCAGCGCATCCCCACGCAAAGACATCACTGCAATTAAGAAATATACCTATGGTTGATTTTCCGTCCTGGTCTTGTGCGCCCAAACACATTAATACTTCATTGTTTAGTAGTTCTGCCACTATAATATCTGCAACACAGAATTCTTCTCCATCGTGTTCAAAAAATATATCTTCGTCTTTTAATAAAAACTTTTTCATTTTTCTATCTCCACTACGTCGTCTTCTAATTTAGTCCCCGCTTCTAATATAGTTGCATCGCCCTTCATTGCGGAAATCCTAAATCTAATTTTTGGTGGAAGATGGTAAGTATCGCCTTCGTTTAGAATTTTAACACGACCTTCTACTGTCAATTGTATGATTCCTTGCAGAATAAATAAAGTAATATCTTGTCTGCGGTGATAAATATACGGTAGTGATTCGTTTTCTTTTACTATTAAAACCCTGGAAGAATATTTGTCGGTATTGGCCCAAACCATTTCAATTCCCCAACTGGTTTTATTATGATTCATTTTTTCACCACAATACTATTTCCGCCGCGCCACCAGTCCATCGTCAACTTTAACCCGTCGTCAAAACTCACCTTCGGCTCGTATCCCAGTATCTCTCGTGCCTTACTTATATCTGCCAACGACTTCATTGGGTCACCTAATCTGCGTGGAGCATGTGTTTTTGTCAACCAACCACCGCACAATGCATTAATTTTTTCATAGACTTCCAAAACGCTGTGAGTCTCGCCGCAAGCTATATTGATTCTTTCTCCACCAAGCGGTTTAGAGCATTCTGCTGCTAATAGGTTGGCGTCGATAATATCTGAAACGTACGTGAAATCCCGTGACTGCAAACCATCACCGTGTATAATGCACGGTTTCCCTTGGATTGCACATTCCATAAACGCAGGAATGCACGTAGAATAAGATCCTCCGGTTCTTTGATAAATACCAAAAACGTTAAAAAATGTTAAACTTACTCCATCTAGTCCATACAATTCACTAAACAATCTAACATACTCTGCTCCTGCAACCTTCTGGAGCGCATAGGGAGAGACTGGACGCATGTACGATGTTTCAGGCGTAGGCCATTCATTAACCCCGCCATAAATCGACGAAGAACAACTGAACACAACCCGCTGAATCCCACTTCGTTTTGCTGCCTCTAATACGCTCAAAGTTCCGTCCGCATTAGCACGATTGGACTCAATGGGAAACTCGACACTGTAACTTACCCTAGGTTTCGCTGCAAAGTGTAAGCAAACGTCATAGCCCTGCATTACTTCGGCCAGCTTTTCGGTTTCATTTACGTCCATCTTAACAAAACTATACTCTCCGCCCAAACCTTTTACTCGTTCTGGGTTGGACATCTCCTCGTGACCAGTTGCAAAATTATCAATACCAAGAACTGTCCATCCTTTTCGTAAACAAGCCTCTGTGGCATTAGATCCAATAAAACCCGCCGATCCCGTAATTACTATTTTCATATACTCTCCTAAATAATTCCCAACCTTTGTTTAAGATACCGTAATCGTTTAAGTTGGCGTTCTTCTCTGTTTTCCCAGTAATTAAGTTCTGGATGTGCACAATGAATGCAGCATGTCCCATAACCCAAGCCATATATTTCTTCAATCATCTTCTGCGTTTTCCTGACAGACCTCTTTAAGTAATACAACTCCCGGCGCAAAGGAGATTTTGGAGCACATAACCCAATCAGCCACTTGCGAATTCCAAACATCATTTTTGCGTCGTGAATTATTTTTTTAATATTGCACTAACCCATATTTTTTAGTTTTCGGATCATACCGCATAATTGGTTTGTTTTCTTCAAGATATTTTAATAACTCTGTAGAAAACAATCTGGCGAGAATTTTCTTTGCTTCAATTTTTATGTTTTCGGCACAATAAGCATCAAAAGACGCACCCAGATTATTCATCTTTTCACTAACCCAGAAAAACATTTTACCCAACTTCTCTATTACGAATAATTTAACTTTATTCATTATTTTACTCCATACATTTTATTACTATCTTGTAATTTTCTACACAGGTCAGTTGTAAGGGGTCCGTCCTCAACTGGACCATCAATATTATATTCATTAGGCTTACCTTCGAACACGCCCGATATAGCACGAACAGCCTTAGTCTTATCTGGAGAGCAGTAGTATTTGCACCTCTGACTCATATTATTGGCCATTCTTCCAAACCAAAAAAACATTTTACTTAACTTCCTAAACACAAAAACTTTAATTTTACTCATTATGATTTCTCCTAATTATTTCTTTTCTGGGCAATCGTGGCGCCTAAAAGGACCATCTATACAACAAGCGCCCTTTGATTTTTGCCCGGCCGCTAATATCTGTTCATCAGTCGGGCACTTAAATACCCCAGACACAGTTGTTGTAACAACTTCTACATACATCTTATCCGAAACCTTCCACGCCCAACCCAAAATTCTCCATCCTAGGTTTTTCACCAATTTAAGGCGCGATAGAATTGGAAAATGCAAAACCCCATTTCCAAAAAACAGCATTAGTTGTTCCACAGTCATTAATGCCCGGGCCTTAAGTGTAAGATTTGGTTTTGGATAATCTCCCTTTTCGTAATTTTGGCAACATTTAGAACGGACAACAGAACATGGCATTTCTCGTACTGACTCGAATGTCGTAATGCGAGGCCGAATGCTTGCGTCTAGACTAATATCTGGCGGATTAACTAAATCCACTCCAGCAATTTCTCTTAGAACCATATAAGGTTTCCAGCACTCATCTACTGGGCGCTCTAAAATTTCCTTGGCTCGCTTGCTTTTGTCTTGTTCTGTTGCATTTGGTGGCAAGGGTTCCTCGGCCATATACTCGCCGAGAAGTGCTTTGTCTTGTTGAAAGATATCTAATTCGTTGTAGTCTGTCATCTATTTACTCCTTTAATTGCTCTATTGCGTCTCTTATCGTTTGCTCTTTTTGCAAACCAACCAATGTCTTAACTACCAAGCCCTCTTGTAAAAATATTATAGTTGGAATTGAGTTGATGCCATATTTCGATGCCAATTCTTGATTATCGTCAATATTTACTGTTTTAAACTCAACACCACTTGTGTAAGATTGTGCAACTTTTTCAAAAATTGGTGCTAACATATGACAGGGCCGGCACCAGTCAGCCGAAAACTTAATAACTTTTAACATTCACTTGACCTCCTAAATTTTAACTTTTTGAGCAACTCTATTCTGCTTTTTTCTTTATCGTCTTTTAGTTTGTCTAGTATTTCTTTTTGTTGCCTGCGATCTTCGACTTGCTCTATTCTGTCAGGCTCAATACCGGACAAACCCAAAATTAGTTCTTCTTCGTCTTTACTGTCCCCATAAAATCCATAAAATATTTCAAGTGCGTCCAATTCACTTTCGCACATCAATTCAAGGTTTCCCCAAAAATCATTAACATCTACCATTTATTTCACCACCTTTAATAAGCACACAAATTATTTTCCCCTCTGTGTCAGGTAATAAGCTTCCTTCCTAGAGTGCCCGGCTTTAATAAGTTCCAGTAGCCTATCTTGCGACTCAGGAATTTGTTTCAAGTGTTCTTCTATCTTCTTTGTATTGATTTTAAGACCACGTAATATTTTCGTCAACTTGATTACCGAGTAATGCGTCAAATTAAATATATCGGGAAAAACAACTCGCTCAACCGAAGAATGCGTCATATCTCGAAAGCCCCAAAGAGCTATATCTTCCAAGGCCGGAGATACATAAGAACGAACCAACCTGGCCACACCACACAAGTTTTCGCAGTCTATCGGATTATGTTTGTGTGGCATGGCCGATGAACCTGTCTGCCCGTCGCCGAATCCTTCACTGATTTCCTCTACGCCGGATTGTTGCCACAGCCTTATTTGTAGAGCCATTTTTTCTATTAGGGCAACCAGCAAACACAACGTAAAAATTACCTCTGCATGATACGTACGCTGAATTACCTGAGTCGCTGTTTTCGTGCGATTAAGACCCAAGGCAGCCAGAGCCTTTGTTTCCAGGTCTTCTGAAATGATCCTATTGTTTCCCACCGCACCAGATAGCTTACCTTTGTGCTCCCAGGAATCAATTTTATCAACCAGTGGCCACAACTCACTAATAAACTTAAAAAACACCTGAGGTAGCCGAACTGGTTCTGCCAGTTGTCCGTGTGTTCGGGCTCCTATTAAAACATTTGTATGAGCCTGATACAAGCCAAAACAGGTCTCAATCAATTCTCGCGAAGCAGACGAAAGCTCTCTGAAACTTTTCTGAATGGCCAACGAAAGACCAGTATCTTTGATGTCCGAACTAGTGAGACCCCAATGAGCCCACTTTCCATCGGCGCATAAGTCCTCTATGGCAAACAAAAAAGCCACTACATCATGGTTTGTTTCTTTTTCATATTCTTTTGCTTTTTGCACAACCCAAGACAGATTTTCTATTAAACATAAGGAGGACAATTGCTCAGAGAGAGAATTAGCAGGAATTAACTTGCCCTGGATAGTATCATTAACTGCTTTTTCTATAACCAGCCAACGGAAATAATTTGACTCTTCCGACCAGATGGCTCGCATTTCTTTGGTAGAATAACGTTCAATCATTTTTTAACCTTATTTCTGAGCACCACAGCTCTACTTCTGATTCACCCGAACAATAACAATCACGAGTGCAATCACAACGCCCGTCATCCATTATATGTATGTTTATGGCTTTTGTTCCCAGCAACTCTGAAAGTTTTTGTAGATTCTCAAAGATTAAGTCGCCGCCCGTAACACGAACTACTAAAGCGGCCTCTTCTTTATATAGAGGTATTACAACCCCTCTTCCGCCAAATAGAGCAGAAATCGTCGCCTCTAATGCTTTTGTAACTTTCATTTATTTAACCGCCTTTAAACAATGCCCAAATCTGTCGTGTGGTCCTGTTCCGCCAAATCCAACAACATCAGCTTTTGAGAATTTTTTAGCCAACAATTCAAGACCCATTTTTGTGAAGCGCCAGTAGTCCTGCGCTCCTTGCTTTGGGTCTTTCCAAGTTCCCTGGTGAAACGCGCGATAGTTGTACGGCGCACTTAACAATAATATCCCTCCGGGCTTCAAAATTCTATAAATTTCGTCAAGCGCAGCAAAAGGATTTTGAACACACTCTATTACCTCCAAGCACAGTGCGTTGTCCCAGTAGTTGCTCCATTGTGCTGGCATGTTCTGTATATCGCCATAAACATCTACTTTGTTTTTACTGGCGCCGTATATTTTTTGATCAAAGGTTTTATAAGTAGTTGTTTTGCTGTTTAGTAATTTTCTTGGAACATCCCATCCGCCGGCACCAATATCAACAACCGAGCCGTTTAGTGTTGGTAACTCTTTTTCCAGCCACTTTATTATTTCAAATCGAGTGGCGCTATACTTTTGCCCGCGCCAAACACAACTTTTGGCAATAGGTGCTCCGTCCATTATTTTGTTTCTCCCTCACTGAAAAACAATATTTCCTTCTCCATCGAGTCTCCCTGTTCCTGTGTGTATTCTCCGCGATCTACCATTTTTTTAACGGCCTTTATTGCAATCTCGGCTGCGGTATCGTTTGATTTTATGCTCACTCCGCTTATTTCATTGTTTTCTGCGGTAGCAATTAACCTTTCATCCAGCTGGTCTATGGTAACTTTCCTGTGGTTGAGTGGTTTAGGATTGAAGTCAGCATCTATTGTAATTGGGTTTTCTTTTTCAAACCACTCTCGTTCCGCGTCATATTCTTCAACTAATTCACTGGCCAGTATATTAGCATATTGTCCTAAAAACTTATTATCATAGACAACAGTTCCTGATTTTGCTTTTTTTAATAGTTCTTCTACTTTGCCTGCCAACATATTATCATTGAGCAGCAAGTATAAAAATCCACTAATATTTTCCATTATTTTTGGTTCAATAATCATAGTTCCTTTACCCACTTAAAATCGAATGTGTTTTTGTCCAACACATCAGTTATTAATTTTGCTTTTTGTTCGTTCAAATAGTTGCTAGTCCAATCACTGGTATGCCCAAAAGCACAAATATCTCCGGAACTCACTGGACTTATTAAATCCCAATTATAGGAAATCCAATGTTTGCTTAGGTCCGGAATAGATTTTTTGCATATTTGATAGTATTTACTATCGCCAGCAATTTTAAACCCACGGTCAATTAAAACCTTTGTAGCCGCAACTGATATTTTCCACCCGGGACATCTAAAAACTTTACTGAACGCCAGGTTTGATGCCGCAAATTCATTTAAGATGCGATCAAGTATTAAAGTAGCCTGGGTTGTGTTGAGATACTGCCACTCATCATTATTGCTTGCAGGATGTGTTGAGTGAAAGGCAAAATCAGCAACACTTCGTCTATGGAAAAGACCATGCAAGTTTATGGAGTAATTTGAGGGCAGGTCTTTAACTTTTTTTACCCAGTCAAGGTTTTTAGATAGATAACAGGGCTTTTCTCCAAGCCTACCAAATGCAGCAGTGACAAACAAGTCAATTTTAAGCCCGGGATGTTTTGATATTATCGAGTTGCAAAATTTTATTGTTTCAAAATTCAAACCAGCATGAGTGTGTGGAGAAAAATCATCCAGCGTCAAAGAAAATTTACTCATATATTGATTTTCCCCTTTGACCACTTATAAAGTTTCTTTGTCAGCCATCTCACGTATCTATTTTTGTGTGAACAGTAGCGAGGTTCGATAACATCGACATCTCCAATGGAATAAACACATGTTTTAAATGCCCTAGAAATATCACCACCGAATTTCATAGCCTTATAACAAGATATCGCTCTGTATTTTTGGTGATATTTTTCATCAATGTGTTGGCAATATTCACAGTGGCAGTCTTTTATTTTTTTCCAAGATTTATCATTTTTATTGCTTAGGATTGCTGCCTTGCATCTTTTGCAAACAATTGAGGACGCAATCGACGCCTCATTAAATGTCATTCCACTGTATTTGACTAATTTATTTATTAATGGTAGTGAGAAATTTATTTGAAATGTTTCTGTAAATGAATGAGTTGGTTGCCCGTGCCATGAGGGCGGCAGCATTTCAATCAATCTATTTAAAAAACGAACGGGCCACTTCGCCGTGATAGGCTCAACAAAAACGGAGTTAGCTATTTTGACATCTCTCCTACAAAATATCATGCCATCCTCCAAAACAGCACAAGTCGTATACGGCAGTTCGTTTCCGTGTTTATCGACACACCACGTTGTTTTTGGTGGAGGAATTTTACTTAGCATCATATTTCCAATCATAGGTTTCTTTAATATTGTGCCCAAATTTTAAGGCATGATAGCACCTTTCAACCAAAAACTTATTATGATGGTCTTCATCTATTATTTTACAATATTTACAATGACGCGGACCAAATATATATGCCATTAGTGGGTTAGGAGCAACTCCCACGATTTCACTACAGCAAACCTCGTGGCAGTGATGGCACAATCTTGCTGAAAGTATTATGGCATCTTTTATATCAAACTTACGATTTTCTACCAAATATTTTATTATTGGCCACGAACTATTACCAAACGGTTGAACACGAACTTCCTTAAATTTTGGTCCAGTCCATGATTCTGGTAACAAATTAAAAACCCATTTCAAAAACCTTGATATAAAATTTTCTACTCCACCGGTTTCGCAGTGAGTCCTAATAAGCAATGTTTTAGAATAAATTTTGGGAGGATGTTCTTCAAAATTGCATTCATTTCCATTCGCATCCTCAAACCAAACCAAGCGTGGTGGTTGCAGTAAGTCAATTTTCATTTTGTCTCTCTCTTGGGTAATTTCTCAAAATAAATGATTGTCATGGCATATTGTATTTCGTTTTTAAGCCGTTGTTGGTGATTACTTCTATGTCTATATTCACTCCCGCAAAACTGACATTTTTTCGGATTGCAGCTTCCACCGGCGTGTTTAAGCAAAAGAACCATAGATTTTATTCTTGAGCAAATAGAGCAATGATTTGCATTTTTGCATGTAACGCCGCTAACATGATTTTTCCTTGTGTCATACGATATCTTGCAATCAAATACGCTCCTACAAATACAACAACGATCTTTATTAAGTGAGTAGCCGAAACAAAATTCATTTTTCCTGTGGTAATCGCAGATTTGGCTATTGTTGCTCATATATTACCCCAAACCTCGTCATGTTTTTTTGAAAAGTTCTCCCAAGTAAAATCTTTTACCTGCTCTCTCATTTTGTTCATTGTGTCCTGTTCTCTGTATTGCAGGTATTCTTCTGTTTTATAAAAAGAGTAAATACGTTCTATGTATTTTGTGTCATCGGCGAATGGAGTTTTAATCACCCCTGCATCAAACTCCTGGGCCATTCCAACGCCCTCAAAGCACACCACAGGAACTCCAACGGCCAGTCCCTCCAATAAACACATCGCACCGCCCTCAATAAAAGATGGACTAATAATCAAATCACATTGAGCATAAAATTGCGGAAGGTCTTTTGCCTTTACTTTACCGCCAGAGACTTTGAGTTCCACAAATGGTAGTTTTCTAATTTTATCTATTAGTGCTGGGTTTTTCCTATTGCTTGATACATACTGCCTGCCGATATAACCAACTATTAGTTTATTTGACTGCGCTCTGTGTGTTCCGCGTAATTGGTAGGCACTCAAATCCACACCAGGAACTATTTGCACTACGTTTTGTGCTCCGGCGTTTTTAAGTAAATCAGCATACTTTTTACTATGACTTATTGCTACATCAGCACTTTTACCAACATCCAAAAACTTGTCGTATAGGTCTTTTCTGTGTTCCTGGTGCGACATCCACGCACAATACGGATGTTTAATACTATTAACCCACTCGTAATAGGGAATACAATAAGTGAGGTCGCAGCTATCTTTTGAATTTAGCAGAATTGTGTTTGAGGAATAAGTTTGAAGTGCTTTTAGAAACTGTGAGTAAATCCAACCCTTGTCACTACATACTATATTTATCTTCATAGTCCCAACTTTCCAAATTTCATAATCACTACTCCGCGATCTTTTTCCGCCGGCTTATCAGTAAATAAATGACCGCGCTGTTCAACCAAAACCGCATCGTAACTCGGGTTTTCCAGCAGCAATTTATCAACTACCTCTTTGACTGCGAATTGGTCTGGGTCATAGTCATCCCACAGAATAATGCCATCTTTTTTAAGAACCTCTTTGCAGTATTTAAAATCCTCTAAAATAGTTTTCTTATTTGTGTGGTCGCCGTCTATAAAAGCAAGGTCGCACTTTCCAGATATTTTTTTTGACAAAGCCGGCAAATTATTTCTGGTATTAAACATCACCTTTCTTTTTTCTTCAAACGGAATTAGGTCTCGTATATCTTTTAAAGAAACCACTGCTTGTTTGTATCCTATGGCCGTAGAGAACTTTTGCTTAAATTCCAGTAAATCAACCGTGTATATTTCTTTTATAGATGGAACCAAGGAAACCGCATAGTCTGCTGTGCCTCTTCCAGTCCCAATCTCGAACAACATTTCAGCACCAACCCACTCTGCAACCGCTTTTACTAAAAACGTTTGCTCAAAGCCCCAGCACAATTTAATTCCCTTTGCTTTCGGGTCAACGCGAGTCTTTGTGTAGTGGCAGATTGTTTTAATCACCTCTTCGTCCTTACGCCAATCATATCCCGTTGTCGAAAAAAAATCAAGTAGGCTTAAAGTTTTCATTTTACGTCACCCAAAAGATCCAAATAAAGAGTTTTGTATTTTTGTGCTTGACACTCTATATTAAACTCTCTCCTAACTACACTTTTACCGGCCGAACCAAAAGAGGTTCTTAATTCTGGATATTTATGTAGTCTTATTATTTTTTCACACAATGTCTTTGTATCATTGACAGGAACCAAATATCCATTTATTCCATCAAAAACAATTTCGTTCGATTGTCCCACGTTGGAAGAAATCACTGGTTTTCCCAACGCACACGCCTCTATGATTGAGTTAGAAATTCCTTTATGGCGAGCGGGACAAACATATACGCTTGCTGCGGCCTGAATTGATCGTGGGTCCAAAACAAACCCAGTGAGCACACAACTTTTACCCAACGGAGCAACCCATTTCTTTATTTCCTTTGTTATGTTTTCTGCGCCGGGAATATTTGGATGACCGCCAACCAAAATCAATTTGACATCTATCGACTTACGTGCAGCAATCACTGAACTAATAAGTGTATCAAACGCTTGTCCGCGACCATACCTTGCCGCATAAACTATCACAAAGTCATTGGGTTTAAATCCACATCTGTTGGGTTCTATGTTTTCAAAATCACTTAAACAAATTCCATTATAAATTACTGTTAGCGGCCCAGTGTAGTTTTTTCTTGTTAGTGGAACTGTGCCCTTGGAAGAAGACACTACGTGAGTTACACCACTTTTATCTAAACCACAAGACCGAGGACCAGCGGTCCTTTCTATAATTATCGGAACACCTGCCTTTTGCGCAATCTCTTTGTATTCCAGCTTATTACCAAACTGAACAATGTCTATTTTATTTTCTGAAATATACTTTGTAATGTTGCCACTGTCGTCTAAATAAATAGGCTTACCAATACCGAACAACGCTTGATTTAGCTGTGTGTTTTCCGTGGCTATAAAATGAAAATCAAAATCGTTTTTAAGCTCGTTGGAAAGCCTATAAAGAAAATTTTCATATCCACCAATATAAAAAGATTGAAGCAAAAACGCGATTTGGGGTTTTAGCATAAATTAAATTTTTCCGTTTATGATATCCGCTGCAATACCAGCTGTTCTTAAATATGCTTTGCCATCACCAGAGAACGCTTCTTTTACTACATATTCGTTGCATAATTTTTTATCTGGTGTGTAAATTGTATTATTTATCGTTTTTTCGAGATCCTTGATCAAAATATCCAGCATAATTTTACCATCAAATGGCCAGTTAGTTACAAAATCCTTACGATTTATGTTAATCAGTGGTTTATTAAATAGTGCAACTTCCATCCCAATACTCGATCGAACATTTAATACTGCATCGCAAGCCTTAAGAGATTTATATCCCTCTTCTGCCTTAATCACAACAACGCCTGGTGCAAGTTCCTCCCATGAGTGCTTTCCGCTGTAATGCTCATTTTTATGAATAATGCCGGGCTGCTTTTTCAGGTGACACATATAATCGTGCGGATGACCCTTAATTACCAACTCACAATTAGTGCCCTTGGTTTGCACGATCTTGACAATGTTTTTATACAAATCTTTTAGACCGGGCATCCAAGCTTCGCCTGGATTTGCTGGCGTTAATACTAATAGTTTTTTCTTTGGATCGAGGCCATACGAGCACATAAACTCGTCTCTATCAACTGTCGTTGTGGCTGCTGCATCATAGTGAATTGTTCCAGTTGTAATGACTTGCTTATATTGCTTTGGAAATTTTTTAAGCGTTGCTCGTCTTAAACTATCACTCTTTGCTGTTAAGTATTGGGCTGGACACGACCTTACTCTGATGTCTATACCGCTTGGGTCGTAGTGTAAAATTTTGTGTCCTTTTGCCCTAGCTGCTGCAGAAACTTCTCCCGCCGGCAATTTATAAGCAAAACGAGAAACTAATAAATCCCCCTTATTCATAAGTCCAACCAAATCTTTTGGTTTTTTTACAACAATTAAGTTTGGTAAATTAGAAAAAATCAAAGAAAGGTTTGGTTCAGTTAAACGTATATCACCACACTGAAGAACATATTTGGCATCTGAGATCTTTGATAATTGTTCTAAAAGAGGAAGTTCCAAAAACGGAAATGTTGATAGAAATGAATCAGAAAACAAAAAAATAGAATTCATAACAACCCAATTATTGCGGCAATTTTACTAACATAAGATATTTTACATCTTTTATATCATATATTTCTTTTGGAACAACTATTTGTGTCACATCGAGTCCCAATTTAAGATATCTATCAAGTAAATTTGGTGACCATTGAAACTTATTAGAAACCTTGGATGGAGACAAATATTCCGGGCCCTTGAGAACAAAATCTTTTCCAAGTGATTCGCAGTGTATTATATATTTTTTTGCTTTATTTATTATTTGTTCTATTGCTCTATCAATTCCGTCCGGTGGTATATGTATCATTACGCCCATAGTAAAAACCATATCAAATTTTTCATCGCAATTCATATCATAGACACTACAGTGCTCAAACTTTCCGTCAGGCAAGTGTATTTTTGCGGCGTCTACACCGGCTGCACAAACATCAATTCCTCCAAGTATTTTAATGTCATTATATTTTTGTAGCCCCATAAGATTTCTGCCGCCCATCAGGCCAACCTCAAATGCAGAACAAACATCTGGCAAGTTTTCTTTCACAAATTTAGATAAATATTTTGTCCTCTTATTATTAATTTTAGAACCCTTACTCATGTATCTGTCAATAGTTCTTTCAGAACATTTTGACCACAGTTCCTCTTGCTGATTTTTTAAACAATTATTCATTTTATAAATTCCCCGTCATGTTGTGTTCGTGCCTAGAATACCTATATAATGGAACACAAATATTATAAATTTGCCCGCCATTTTTAATAAACCTTTGTCTAAATTCAAAGTCCTCTCTTGGTAAATTTTCTTTATACAAACCAAGGCTTATTATTTGATCGGTTCTGTACATTGTATTACACGCTATTGGCCAAGTAACACCGCACTTTCTGTTGATTATATTTTCTTTATCGTCTACTTCAAAATAATCACTAGATGTTGCATCTATCTCTTTATTTGATGCCAAGAATATTTGATGTATTTTGAGCCAATCAGAATGAACAAAATCATCTGCATCCAGTCTTATTATGAATTTTCCAAGCGCGGACCGTATTGCCTTATTACAACTTGCAGCAAGCCCAATATTAGTATCATTTCTAATCACCCTAATATGTTCTTCAAATGCCTTAATTATTAAATCACTGCCGTCTGTGCTACAATCATCTATCAGTATTATTTCATATTCACTGCCGTTAAACGTCTGATTTATGGCAGACCTAATTGACCGAGCCAAAAACTTCTCGTAATTATAGTTCGTTATTATAATTGAGCATTCCATTTTTGCTTTTACAAGTCCAGTCTTTCTGCGTGTTTTGCAAATTCACACAATTGTTTTAGTTCTGTTTTATTGAGAGAACAAATATGATCGTATCCACCACGAAGCGCTGCCATAGACTTATCAAGCGTATAATGGACCTCTATGCATTTTGCTCCACGGGATATTGCTACCATGGCCGGATAGGGGGTCATTGCGTGTGATGAAAATCCATAGAACTCGCTATCTTTAAAATTTGCCGGAAAATTAAAATCACTATACTCCGAGGGATATTTCGCCACACAGTATAGTGGGAAATAATTTTTATATGTTTCTTTTGAAAATTGTTCTGCACCAAAACCCAAGCTCACGTAGGTTGGCTTTCCGGTTTCCAACATTTTTATTGCCAGCGGACGATCATATTTAGAAACCCTAGATGCAACTTTGTGATGTTTTACCCCAAGACCATCTATAATTTCAAATCTTTTTGTATCAAAAACACTACATCCAAATTCAACACCCTCATATTCGCACCACTTTATTAGTTGTTTTATTTTTTCTTCACTCAACTCAAAAGACTGAACATTTTGATATATTTCATCGTTATAAGTATCTTTGCTCGGGTCACCAAACAAATCAAAGACACTATACCATTGAAACTTGCAAATCGATGCACCGCACTCTGCTACATCTGCAATCATTTTTCTTGCAATATTCATGTCTCCCATGAAATTTATTCCGATATCAGCAATTATTTCTGTTTTCATTTTACCACCATATTAACTAGTTTTATATTAAAAACATGTCCTTATATCCAACATCAAATGATTCATTTCTTATAGAGTCAACGACCCGCAAATCATTGGCTACGTCTTCAAAATTATACTGAAAGTTGTAGTATTTATTAAATAATGGGAAGACTGCCTCCCACAATTTATTATTATATATTTGAACATGAGTGTCTAATCCTGTTGGCTTCTTCAAGGAAGATGGGTGTCCTAGCCACCACTTATCTATTTGTTTTTGGTCATCATCCCACTTTCCTATTTTATCCCACCAATTATCAAAATGTTTACCGTCAACTGATAAAAACTCTGAAATATCATGAAGTACTTTATTATTATTTGTTATAAAATCCTCCATACGAATACACAAGCAATCACTAAAAGTAAAACTAAGAATAAAACAATATAGATAATCTAGAATAGCTTTTTGTAACTTTTTACGATTTTTTCTAACTCCAAATGCACTATCTATCGCTTGTTTAGAAACCCAAGAAGAAATATCTCTAATCATATAAATGACTTTCTCATCTTTAAATTGATATATAAAATCTTTATCTATTGATGGTAATTTCCCGCCAAAATATGTGTACGGCATTCGTTTAGAAAAATATTGTTCCAGGCTATTGTAAACACAAAGTAGTTTCGCATTTGATTTAAGAATTGTGCCAATCTCATCATTATATTTGATAAAACATTTGTCTCGTTTACTACTTTTTAGACTATTCTTATATATCTCAAATAAAACCATTATATTTGGGTGGCAGTTTAAAATTCCAACCATAGTAGATGTAGCGCACTTTGGGGCACCCAATACAAAAATCTTAGACATTACATTAACCTCTCAATTTTTTGATCATTGGCATTTCATCATCATATACTATTTTAATGCCATCTCCAAGTATTTTATCAACATTTCTAACATCTCTGCATAATCTATTGATTCCGTCTGGGCCCAACGAAGCAGGGTGGTCAGTGCCCCACATGGTTCTATCTAGCGTCACATGTCTTTCTATCACTGTTGCGCCCATAGCAACTGCCAATATTGTAGGAAGAAGACCTTTCTCGTGTCCACTGTATCCTATTCCGATACTATCAGGATATCTGTATTGCAGTGTATTTATTAACCTAACATTACACTCCGATATGTCACACGGATAGGTGGACGTACATGCCATAATGGTAAATGGACAATTATGTTTTCTAAAAATATCAACAGCGTGGTCTATTTGTTCTATTGTACTCATCCCAGTTGAAATGAGTGTTTTCTTTCCTTCGTTTGCTACCAGTTCCAGCAACGCATCATTTGTCAGCATTGCGGAAGCTATTTTATTTACTTTTAAGTCATACTCTTGCAAAAATTTCTGACTCTCTATATCCCAAGCAGAAGCAAACCAAACCATATCATTTTGTTTGCAATATTGGTCTATTATATTATATTCTTGTTTTCCAAACTCTATGCGTTTTTTGTATTCAAGATATGTGATATTGCCCCATGGTGTCTCTCGTATGATGTTCTTTTGTGCATCAGGAACACACAACTCCGGTGTTCTCTTTTGGAATTTCACCATATCACATCCAGCTTTTTTTGCGATATCTATTATCTTTTTTGCAGTGCCTATGTCTCCGTTATGATTTATTCCAATCTCCGAGATAATTGTTATATTCCTCATGTTTTCACCTTTTTGCATACCACTGTGACTGTATCATTTAATCCAATAGTTTTAATAATACGAGAATAAACTACATTAAAAATTTTTGGAATTTTGATCTTTCCTGGTTTACCGAAAATCAACCAATGCAAGTGATTATCCAGAGAATACCTTTGTATTCTTTTTATTTTACAAACACTGAACCCGCACTTATTAATAAGGCCACAAAGTGTTCTTTGCGTAAAATATGTGCAATGTGCCAACTGATAATAAAATTTTTTATAGGACGGCAAATTTACCAGGATGTCGTCTTTCACTGGAACCTCAATTATAAGTTGGCCATCGTCGCACAGCACTGACTTTATTCTATTCAAAAATTCAATCGGCTCAATTATATGTTCTAATACATGAAATAATGTTACCGTGTCTGCGCGTTTTTTATAATCAAAAACAGAACACACACCAACATTAAGCCCAGCATCTAATGATTTTTTTATTCTCGACTCACTTATGTCAATTCCAGTAGCGCCATCAAACGATGAAATAAAATTTGAGTTCCCACAACCAATATCAAGTATTACTCCGTGATTACTTTGTTTTTCAACATACTCAACTCTTCTTTTTGTATCCACATCCTGGTCTATTGATATACCAGCTTTTGTAATAAATTCTTCTTGTGCGTTGTTTGAGTAAAATTCATTATTTAATTGTTCGCTCATCACTGGACTTAAATATACAAGAGAGCAATTAAGGCATCTCACAGGGGCGGGAAAGTCTTCTTTAACGCCGAGTTCTCTTGTCCCAATCTTACCAACTGGCGCACATCGCCACGAACCACAATTCGGGCAACATCTGTATTGGAATTTCATCATACCAATGATACTACCTTTTTTATAAATTCTTCATTTATTGTGTGTAGTCTTTTAAGTTCTGCTGTCATGTGTGTCTTATACTCATTCGGATGCTCTATCATTTTTTTTGCAATCTCACTACCGGCATCAAATGAATCACTATTTTTTAAATCTATAAAATTATTATCCATGCCAATTTCTTTTAAAAACCATGAAACCTTGTTGTGCTCTCCAATTCCTATAAATGGAGTATTCTGCCCGAATGGAATAATATTTGCATGGCCACGGGCTCCAAAAACAACATTCATCTTTTTATATATGTCTGCAAAAAACCCAGCATTATAATCAAAGGGAGGATATAGTTCTTGTCCAAACTCTCTTGATATCACACAAGCTTGACTACCAAGTATTTTATCAACCAGCAAGTGTAGTTCATTTTTCATACATCTATTTAAATCATTCTCTGTCAGGTGCTCTATCACGAATACTTTCGCTCCATCATAATACTCTGCTATGCTTTTTATCATATTTAGAGTATTATTTAACGCACTTACCGCAGAATCATAGTTTCCAAATCTTTGTTCCGGCCTGTCTGTCGCCCAATTTAATCCTATATTTATCGGATTATCGAACACTTTACTGCCGAACTCGTTTGCACCAATAAACATTCCCGCATCAGGAACAATGTCTATTTCTTTATTTATACTAAAATTATTCTTTGATAACTCCGAAATAATTGTGTTTTTCGTTCCTATATTTCTAACAGAAAACAGCGATGACTTGTTTATTACTTCGGATAGATTTTCCCACATACTATCTGGGAAAATGTGATTGTCGTGGGGAAATTTATTAAAACCAATACCATAAACCACGACTGGAACACTAATTTTTTTGATATTATTGGTTTGAATATTAAACTGCCACCCCGAACAACTACTATCCATTGGCCGGTGAAATAGCAATCCTCCTCCACCAATTAGTAACAGGTCAGCGTTCGCATTAATTTTATTTATAAGCGCTTCAGAAAAATAAGTTTGCTGGCAATTTACAGAAACAAATCTTACATGCTCTGAAAAATAATTTCTAAATAATGATTGCGTGGATTCCTGAAGAACGCGATCACCTACGTTGTTTGCCCACGCACCCACATGCCAAATTGTCTTACTCATAATTTTTCCTATTGAGCATAATTGATTTTGCAATCATTAGGTCATCCATAGTATTTATATCTATTGAATTAATTTTCCCCATCTCAAATGGAGCAATCCTACCAATATGAAAGCTTTTGTTGTTCAGAATATTTTTTGTTTTTGATATGTATATAGAACCATTTACTTCTACCAAATAATCTTTTACCTGTTGCCTTTGTGTCTCGTAATTTTCGGTGGGCGTAACCGGAAAAATTAATTTATCGTCCACCCTCCTGATACAACTTAATGGCTTATCATATTTACAAACACTTACAACAGAATCGCAATCACAACCGTAGTATTTTAAGAAGGCGCCATTTAGATCCTCCGCTGTACGCAATGGTGATGTTGGTAGCAGCATAACAACATCATCGTATTCTTTCTCTGTGTTGTTTAATACATCAATAACGACATGCACTGAATGAACATCGTCTTTTGCTAACTCAAGCGGTCTAAAATGCACACTAACCCCATGGGATTTAGCTACTTTAGAAACAGCTTCGCTTTCGGTTGATACAATTATTGCGTCTATTGCGCGACATTGTTTTGCTGCCATAATAGACCAAACAACCAGGGGTTCTCCGCAGAAATCTATTAAATTTTTGCCAGGTATCCCTCTTGAATTTCCTTTTGCCGGTATTACACAAACAACGCTCATTCTAATAGTTTTCCTATAAATTCTCGTAATTTTTCCACACTACTACCATCGCAATTGGCCCTAAAAGCTCTGTCATCAATATACACATCTGCGTAGGGTTTCCCTATATGCAATTCATTATACCTTAAACCCCACCCATCGAGTTGATTTTTTGTTTTTTCATACCACATTTTGTGCGCCAATTCAACAGAGCCAGCGCAACTACCCATTCCGCGGGCAGTCTGAATTATTATAAAATGTCCTTGTTCATATAAATCATTTATAAGAACAACCATATCATTAAAAACAGTCGCCTTACCGTAATCCATACCATCAACCAAATTGCATATGGTTCCGTCGATATCAAAAACAAGTCTAAGTGGCATCATTAAAAAAATTCTCAAGTGTTAGTTTTTTCGCCTTACTTATTAAACCATCGGAAAAATCAAATCGACATAGTTCATAATTTTATATTATTTCCACGGAGAATTGATATCAATCTCTGCCTCAATTGGATTATTTGCAAACCACTCTTCTTGCAAAACGCTCAGTACAACAGAATCACAGTATTTACCATCAGTAAATTGACTATGCCTTATTTTTCCATCCTCTTTCATGCCAAGGCCCTTATATAGGTCTAATGCCTTGTTAAAATCATATACCTCTCCCCAAATTTTATCAAAATTACATTCACGAAATCCATAGTCAAACATCATTCGTAATGCATCTCTTCCAAACCCCTTACCCTGCGATTTTGCCAAAAATATACTAAACTCCGCAGAACGAAGGCGCCAATTTATGTAATGTAATCCAGTACACCCCACCAAATCTCTATCCATAGAAATTGGATGTCCCTGTTCATCTATTCTTCTTTCCATGATTTGAAAATATATATGACCATCGTTTCTGTTATTTCCCCTATCCTTATACCACTCTAATTGTTTGTCTACTGATATATCTTTGAATTCACGAAAATACTTTCTAAGTGAAGGATCATTTCGCCATTGTCTCATTTGTTCAATATTCTTTGGATCTATTTCTTCCAGTATTATTCTTTTTCCTATAATCATTTTTATCTCTCTAGTAGTGTGTTTTACAATAATTCGATAATAGAATCTTGCAATCTTTTGTGCATGTTGCCATCAAATGTTATGCCGTGGTAGTTAAGTAATTTATTTTGTTCTCGTTCTCGATCGTGTCTATTTAAATTTTCACTTATTGATTTCTCTAAGTCATCCTGATTTGTTATTAGTTCTGCTGCTCCAGCGTTTACAGACATATACGGATCGAATTTTTTAGCCGCACTATTGTGTGTCCTGGCAATAATTAGTGGTTTATTTGTAGCACAAACCTCCAGCTCGACCGTAGATGATCCATTTATGATAAATGCATTTGCAAAAAAATACCTATATATATGACCGGTTGTTGTTATAAAATGAAGAAACTTACTTTTTTGTATTTCAGAATACTTGGAAATATATTTTTTCCCCCAATTATGCGAGCGCAAAAACTTCATCATTGCGCCATATGTTTGCCTTGGCTTTACCATAATGAGCCAATTGTTTCTACTAGCGATTTCTTCTAGATTTATAACTGTTTTAAAATAATCTTCATTGTGATCGTCAAAATCTATTCTGTCTTTGCAACAAAAACCGACATAACAAATCACCTTATCGCCAGAGAATCCTATTTTTCCCAATACCATTTTTCTATATGATTCATAATATTCTTTATTATAAATTATATCGAATTGCGGGGAAGCATTCACGGTTATATTGCTATCACTACCATTAAATGATTGTACTAATCTTATAAATTCATTATTGGCACCGCAGTAAAGATCGAATCCCTTCCAAACTCCAGTATTGGGGCTTATTTTTGATGCCATGCCCACAACATGATTTCCTATGGCGCCATGATGTGCTAGGACTCTTTTGCAACCACTTCTGATTTTGTGAGCGGAAGATAAATCGGATTGCACATATATATTTGGAGAAAAATTGTCTATAATCTTGTTCATCTCTGATATGTTTCTATATGTCTTTATGCCTATTCTGAAGTCAGAATAATCCTCTGGAACAATTCCACTTGTTATTGTGGGTTGCGGCCCCACCACCAATTGTTCAATACCGCTAATTGGAACAAGTGTCTCAAAAACCCTCCTGTGAGCATTTGATGTCAAAACATATACGATTTTTTCCATACGACCTCAAACTACATTAAATATTTTCTCTAATAGCGCTACATATGCGCTCACATGATCTTCCATCAACATCTCCCAAATATTTTTTGACCAAGAGTGAGTCTGTAATGATTTTAATATCATCGTTGTTTTTAATTGTATGAACTAAATCATTTCCACTCATAACTGTTTTTACTTCTGATGAAAGCTCAAATATGTCCTCTTGGGCGAGAACACCAAAAGCAGTGTTTATCACTAGTTTTTTCATCAGCATTGCCTCTAAAATTGCAGTAGATGCTGCACCAACAATAATATCCGATGCAAATATTAGATCTTTCACTATTCTTTTGGTTGGAATAGCACAATCTAAAACGGTAATCGGGCTTTGTTTGTCTAGATAATGTTTTTTAATAAGCTTTGAAACCCTAGTATATACTTTTCTATTTTTAAGAATTTCGTATGTCATATTGTTGTGTGTTATCTGATGCATCTTTACAACAACCTTTGTTTTTGGAAACGATGATATTTCTTCTAATGCCATCATTACCTCATCAAGCTCGTCCTTTAGTGAGATTGTGGAATCTTTTTTGTCCAATGATTGCTTGAACCTATAGCATGGAAATGCAGGAAAAAAAATAATTCTATCTTCCGCCGACAACCCATATTTTTCTCTGACCGAATTTATTTCACCCATATTGTATGTTAGATAATCATCAAACCTAGTATGACCAGTTACAACCGCGGGAGCGCGGTTTTCCCAGAGTTCCGCATACCTTTTTGTTGGCGCAAGAACAAAATCTGGGTTCATATAAAATCTACCAGACTCTTTTTTGAATCGTTGTTTCTCAAATAAAGCATAACTGTATATATCTGGAATAGCTGGCTCACGTGGGACTAAAAAAATCTTTAGTCCTTGGTTTCTAAAATAATCAAGCATTCTTTGTTCCGGTCTTTCCCAAACACCAAGCACCAGAACAAATTTGTATTTGTTGTCGTAATTTGTTATATTTTTATAATACCTTTCATGATTGCTTTTTTTATGATATGTATCAAAATGTATTCCATACTTTTCTGGTTGCCAGCATGATACTTCTTCAAAATCAGAGTTCCACGCAGAATTGTCAACCCTCAATCCGTATATTGTTTCCATGAAATCACCTATTATTTAAATTTAATAGTACTCTACATTTTCGTCGACCAGCACACACTAATGTGTTTTAAAAAACTCATTTACGTCTTTTTGATCAACATCAATTATCCCTCTTGAAAAATCATAGACCCTCATCCCAGAGTCTTTAAGGATTGTTTTTGACAAATCAGAAATGTATTTTGCAGAATCAACCCAAAATTGCAATGTTTTGATCCCATTGCTTGTGACTATATCAACATACTGTTTACAACCACTTACTGCATCACGATATGGTCTACCCTCATAGAAGTGATCTTTTTCTTGGTCCTTGAAACACATCTCTGCTCCAATCAAAAAAATCTCATCAGACCCCAAAATTCCAGCAAAATGAATCGATTGCAAAATTATAGTGCCCCTCGATAATCCTTCACTGGTTATTGGACCAACATGTAGAGCACTATCAGACCAAACCCTAGGATTAAAATTTTTATAATGTTTTCTTTTAATTGGTATTCTATTAAATCTTTTATCATAAAAATCAATTGATTTGTAGTTTAAATATCTCGGAGTAGTAACAGAATAATTACCATCATTTAATACTTTTGCATATGCTCTGCCATTTGATTTTGATATTTTTTCTGAAATTATATGGTAATCTATTATATCATCATATAATAAAAATGAAAAATTTGTTCCTATAACTATGTCAAATGTGTTTTTTATTTCTTCCTTATACTGAAATATATCATTTGCTGTAGTGCCGCATCCAATTATTAGTGTTCTAATGTTTTTTGTTTCCACAACATCACCTATTATTTAAAAAATACATCTTCTGAGTACCTATACATTGACATACCAATTTTAATTTTACCGTTATCATATGCCGATTCATCTCCGATAAATAATTTAATTATTCTTTCAATAGAGTTTAATCCAGCACAAATACTGAGGTTTGATGCACCACCGAAACGGGCATTTGCCTCTATAATAATTGGCCCAAGGCTTTGTGAGTAGAATACTTGCAAAACATTATGCCCAACCAAATGTAATAACTCGCCTATCCTAATACACGAATCGGTGATATCCCCAATATCAACAACGCTGCTTATCTTTGATTCCCCACCAACAATACACTTGCGCTGCCTACATACTGCTTGTATTGCTTTATTTCCACTTAGATCCATTAAAAGATCAATACTGTACTCATCCTCGTCTATAAATGGATGTAATAGAAAATCATCGTTCATAAACAACTTAGCCTCATCTTGCGAGTTAATCATTTTTGAACCAAGTCCTGCGGATCCATAAACGGGCCTTACAAAATATGGTGGAGGTACATTCAAATCGACCAACTCTGGAATCGGACTAAATCCATTTTCTCTAAGAAATGCAGAAAAAAGTCTTTTATTGATACATGTTTTAATTGTGTTTTGTGATGCAACCAGTATGTGTATTCCAATAGATTTAAAATAATCCTTAATATCTGCCATTAATTCTAGCTCGCCATCTCTGGTTGGAATAACTAAACTTATATCATTTGTTTTGCAAATATTCTGAAGCTCTATTACAAATTCACGCCTATTTGTTGTTGGTGGTAAAACAAAATGACGTTCTCCAAAAAAAGAACCAGCAGTATGCTTGCTTGTGTCACTTGTAAAAACCAACCCACCATATTTTTTTAGAGCAGCAGAAAACCCTTTTACTAACAAAACCTTTGCACCAACACTTGTAATTAAAACATTCATATGATTTTTAATCCACTATATCTTTAATCTCAGAGCAAAGTCTCTCGCAAAATTTTCCATCAATTTTGTGTAAGATATGTTCTACAATACTCTTGTCCGTTAAAATCATTTTGTCTGAATTAAGGCCCAAATTAATTGCGCTCTCTACTTCACTTGGCTCATAAACAGTATACATATCATTGTGAAACTCTAGCGCGTTCTTTAGTTGCTTACTTTGCTTAAACAATGTATGTATTACTGGTTTATCATTTATTACTGCTTCCAGCATCATCATACTAACATACCCGATTACCAAGTCTGATGCCATTATCATTTCTCTTGATGCACTGCCATCTGTTCTATTATCACCTATAACTTTTAGATATTTTGTTGGATTTTTGTAGTATTTTTCCATTAAACCAGCAACTTCTCTCCCAGGACCAATTCCTTTCAAGTAACACTTCATCGCCATTGGGTGTATTTTTACTACAACCTGAACATCGTTTTGGTTTTTTATAGCATATTGCTCAAGTGCATAAATAGTTGACTGAAGATCATCATATGCATCTATAAGTGTGTTTTTACCATTTACCGTCTCAACATGATACGGTGGATAACTTGGAAAATATATTATTTTTTTATTTTCTTCTAGCCCATGTTTAGAGATTATTTGATCCCTGGTTGGCCATAAATCTTTGCGCAAATAAATATCAAAACGCGGATATCCTATTATTTTTGTATTAACCTTACCCCTCCACATTGCATCGTATCTTTCTCCTGGAGACAGAACGATATCTGGTGTAAAATAATATTGTTCCTTGTATTTAAATCTTTGATCATGAAACATGGTCGCCTCATGTGTTTTGCCTGGAGCAATCTCTCTTGGAACCAAAATAACCTTAAGACCCTTATTGCGCAAATACTCTAACGCCTTTTGCATTTGTATTTCCCACACTTCTGTTGCGATTACAAATTTATACTTGCTATTTATACCAACCTTTGGTATATTGAACGCATTCTGATGTAAGTCAATACTAACCCCATAATTTTCTGGTTTCCAAAATGGAGAAGAAATAAAATCAATCTTCCAAATTCTAGGATCTAAAAAAATACCATTTATCATTTTACACCAATCTTAGATCGTAAGAAAAACAAATGAATGGATCTTTCTATCCCAAGCACCCAGTACAAAAATTTTCTTACCGACCTTGTTATATATGAATTTTTTTCAAGCAGTCTAATAAAAGGAAATAATAATTTAGGCATCTTGACATATAAATTAAATGTATTAAACAGCCCATCTATTTCTTCCCTTGTCATTTCTTTTATATCTATTGTGGGGAAAAGACCAGTTCCTATATTTATGTCCTCTTCTCTTATTATGCCATCTCTAATAAGTTTTTTGGTAATTTCTGCATCTTTAAATGGAATAAGCACAGAAACCAACGATGAATGTGGTTTGGCCATACGATTAAGTTCAATGGTTTTAAAGACATGTTCTCTATCCATCCCCGGAATACCAAGTATGTTATAGGCACTAACATGTATTCCGTTTTTTCTCAACAACCCAACTGATTCAATAATTGCATCGTTTGTCATATACCTGTTTAACACATCTCTTCTGAATTTGTCCACTCCAGATTCAATTCCTATGCTTGCGTGTATACAACCCATCTTTTTTAATAATTCTGCAACTTCGCTATTTATCGTCATTGGGTGTACCAAAGCAATGAACGGTACGCCAACCCTTTTACTATATTTATCGGCCAAATCGCGCATCATTTGAATTGGCATTGCAGTGAATGTGCCAACGGTAAAATAGAAAATTTCTAATTTATATTTTTTCTTTAAGAATTCACACTCTGACACTATTTGTTCTGCGCTCTTATATCTAATATATTTCTTTATTCCCTGATTATAGTATGATTTTTTAATAGAACCAGACCCACAATAACTACAGTTGAATGGACATCCGCGCATAGTTTCTACATGCCCCATTCTATATGCTCGACCCTCAAATAATCCATATATATGAGCTGGGTCATATGAGTCCCAACTTTGAAAGGGAATTTTTTCTAAATCTGTCAGTGGGGCCACTCCATTATCTATAATAATACCATTTTTAATAGCCCACAACCCCGTAATATTATCTGTCCTATCGTTATTACCAATTCTTTCACATAATTCAACTATTACATTTTCCCCCTCGCCAAAACACACAAAATCTACCAGGCCGCCTTCAAAGCATTTTCTTGGATTTATGCTTGCGACAGGCCCACCACAAACAACTGGTATCTCTGGAAAATTTTTCTTAGATGCGCCAATAAAAATTTTATGTAAGTCTGCATCGACATCATATGATGAAAAAGCAATTAAATTTGGTGAAAAATCTTTTATAGTTTCAATAAAATCTTCTACGAAATCCGTGTTCTTTAGTTTTATATCCAGCCCAGTATTTTTTTTGTGTATTCCTGCTTTTACCATATATGCTTCGCTCGGGTCTATTAAATCTGCATAAAAAGATGTATCGAATATCTTTGTATCATGCCCGGCGTTTTTTACAATAGTTTCCAATAAAGACAAGCTCAACTGCGTTCTTGGTCTAATATATCTATTGAAATAAATAAACAAAACTTTCATTATTTTTTACCAAAATTATTCTTAAATACTGGTTGCGATCTTTGCCCACCCAATTCTGCGTCAATTGTGTTTTTTTGAATTGCTTTGGACACAGCATCAAGACTGTTTCTTGTGGCCACGATAGCCTGCTCAATTATGTCATCCGTATGTGCTAGTGTTATATACACCGCAGTTCCAGTAAAAAACCCTTGCTCAATCATTTTTTTGCAAAACAAATCCTTACACCCAGTTGAGTCATCTGTATTAAACTTGATATTTAATAAGGGTCCAAAACCTGCTGCCTCCGCGTCCAATCCGATCTTTTTGCAGTGTTCATCAAACCCAGCCTTATACGCAAGTCCTTTCTCCCATATATGTTTATAAACTACATCTTGGTTTGCTCGCAGAAATTTTATTGTTGCTACCGCTGCCGCCATCGACACTGCTTCGCCCAAAAATGTTCCCGAAAAAAACACTCCACCATGTGTTAGTTCATTGATAAGGTCACGTTTACCAACCAATGCGGATATTGGCATTCCATTTGACATTGCTTTTCCAATGGCCGATATGTCTGGCGTTACACCATAGTATTGCTGTGCACCGCCCAACGACCACCTAAAAGATGTTACCACTTCATCAAAAATAAGAATTGCCCCATATTTTGTACAAAGATCTCTCACGCCCTCCAAAAACCCTTTCTCTGGCGCTTGAAGACGACACGGCTCCATTATTACAGCGGCAAAACGACCAGTTTCCAATTTTTCCTTTAAGCTATCTAGGTCATTATATGTAAAATTCTCAACCAATGACTTTGTACACTCTGGGAGACCACTATTTAGGGAGCTAGATGCAGCATAAAAATCGCACCACCCGTGATAATGGCCACTTGGAGAAAGAACATGTTCCTTTTTTGTGTATGACCTAGCAACCCTAACAGCTATACCAGTAACATCTGAACCGTTTTTGCCAAATCTCATCATCTCGCAACTAGGAATTATTTCCGTAAGTAATTCTGCTAACTCGACTTCTATTGGGCATGATAATGAAAAAACCGATCCCCTGCTTATTTGGTCAATCATATCGGCTGTTACTTCAGGATGATTATACCCCAAAATAATTGGACCAAGAGCACCCATCATATCAACAAATTTATTTCCATCCACATCCCACATATATGGTCCATCGGCAGACACTATGTAATTTGGCGCAGTTCCATTTGCCCATTGATTAAAACACTTGCTCATTGTTTGTGTTCCATTTGGTATTAGTTCTCTTGCGCGGGATAACAATTCTTGTGATTTCGTGAATTTCATGATTTCCATCCTCCAACTGGCCAACGCCCTGGGCTAATAAATCTATCGTCGTCAATTCCAAGGCATCCAAAACCAATATTGTTTACGCTTTCTGAATCATAATCTGATACGATCTGCTTTAAGTGATTTGTGCTGTCAACACCAACTATTATTTTGTCGACGCACAGTGATTTAATGTATTCAATTGACATCTTACACACACTAATATTATGTAATGCTGCAGTATTTTTTATTCTATCCAATGTTGGTAACAAATCGTGAAAATAATTATCTATTTTATCACGATCAAGAAATACAAGTCCTTGCATAAATATTGATCTGGCATGAACCTCTACACACGATTGTTTAAGATACGAGATTGTACCGGTCTTATCAAACTGCTGGTTTAATATACTTGCCGGAATTTGAACAATATCGATTTTATGCTTTGATAAAATATCGTAAACCTGGCTCGGACAGCCTACAGACACACCAATCCTGTTAATGTATTTCTCTGATTTAGCATACATTAGCGCATCCATCATTACACTATCGTGTGATTCAATGAGATTATTTGGGTTATGTACCAATACAGAATCCAATATGTTTGGATATATTCTTTCTGCAATGTTTTTGATTTCATCAATTAATGACACAAATGATGTTTTTTGGCCATCTGCCACATACATTTTTGATACAACAGAAAACTGCTTTCCAGTTGTTTTTGATATATGCCCAAGCCTACTCTCACAATCTCCGTAATCATTTCCAGAATCCAACCATCTTATTCCAGATTCATGTGCAAAAACCATCAAACTCGTAGCGTCTTCGTCAACTATCTTGCCGGATGTATTTGCAATCCCGTAGTTTCTTCCCAATTGAGCTGTCCCTAGCATTAAATCCATTTACCAAGCCTGCATTTTGTAAAATCTATGTACATCCACATATTTACCATCAACCCAATGGTCCTCTGGTATTATGCAATATTGTTTGAATTCGTTTTTTTCAAGTGCACGAATAGATCCAATGTTTCCACCCACAACACCTGCCTCTACTTTATTTAGGTTTAATCTTTTTAGCGCATAGTCAGATGCCAACTTAACAGCTTCTGTTGCTAGTCCCTTGCTCCAATAGTTTTTGTCACCAATCATATAACCTATCTCTGCCTTTCTGTTTATCCAATCTATCCCGTTTATAGAAATCGTTCCTATATATTTATCAAATTCTCCAGAACCACTGCCTTTACCTGCGTCATTATGTATATTGGTGGTTATGGCAAACATAATATTACATGAATCATTTCTGTTTGTTATTTCGTCTTTTGTTATTGGAATTCTTCCAACATACAAATACTTATTTACCTCTTGGTCGTTTAGCCATGACAAATATTGTGCAGTAACAAATCTGTCAGTAAATTTAACCAACTTTATCCTGTCACTAATTAAAAAATTCATTTTTTGTCACCTTCACATTTATCTGGTGAAAATAATTTCGTAACATTAGTATTTTTAATTGCCGCATTAAGGTCACCACAAACATCGTAGTGTTTAGCTATTTCCTCAATTAACCAAAGATCCTCTTTAGTGTCGAACGAAAAGTTTGGAAATTTGCAAGACATAACAGCGTGTGGTCTCCTGTTTTCAAATGAATACAAATTATACTGAGTTCCTCTTCTATAAAAATACGGACAACAGTGCTCAAGGTGAACTGGATTTTTTGTGAGTATGCTGGCTTCTGCCAACATCCAATATGGAAAAATTTCACAGTCCACTCCATCTGGGTAGAATGAATGTGCCACTATTTCATTACACCCCATATATCCATTGTATCCGTTTTTAAGATACTCTAGCAACATTTCTGAAATTAATTCTCCCTGAATCAGTGGGCAATCAGCCGTGACCCTAACTATCAGATCTATTCCATGCGCACGAGCTGCCCCCAAATACCTATCAACCAGATTATCTGGACTACCAAAATATGTCCCAAATCTTTCGTCCGTAAAATCTTTGAAGTCGCCTCTAGCAAATCTTTCCTCAAACTCCTGCTTATCATACTCTGGCATTGCTAATATGATTTTGTGCGGAACGATAGATTTCTTAACACCTTCCAGAACACGCTGAAGTGTATATTTTCCATTTATGTCCTGATATATTTTTCGCGGAAATCTTGTTGATCCCGTTCTTGCTTGAATAATCGTACCAATCATTTAACACACTCCGTTTTTTAAAAGTTTATCCTTTACCTGTTGTTCAATTATTTTGTCGTAGCAGGTAAATCTAACAAAACTGTTCACTTCACTTTTGTGCTCTGAAATTTTTTTGTTTTTTATGATGTCTAGTTTCTTTGTTCTTTCAAAACCAATATTTGCTGAATATTCATCTTGTCCACCAAATGCAATCGGTTTAAAGTGTTGCTCTCCATCATATTCTATCCCTAATTTAATTTCTGGAACCCATATATCAATTTCAAGTCTGTAATTTGTATCGTCTGCGTATAGCCAATCGAATCCCTTAAAATTATGTACTATAGTACAATTGGTCAAACTTCTTATTATATTCCCTAGCTTCCTTTGCTTTTTGCTTATAGAATTGCATTCCTGACACCAAGACCCTTTTTTTACACACGCATATGTTGCATCCCAAACATGCTCATTTGCGCATTTCCAAGATAATTTTGAAACCGCATTCTTGTATTCTTTTGATAGGCATTTTCCGTCGTTTAGATTGGCTAAATATTTGGCATCATCTATTGTTAATTTTGCATTACCAAAACAATATGGGCACCAATTATCTAAGTGTTTAACACGTGATGGCGTTGACCAAAAAATATGACCATTTTTACACTGCCACTCTAATTTGCTAATGCTGTTTACATATGACTCAGAAAGGCACACACCTTCGTGTTTTTGTGCAAGCGAGCCGCATTCCTCAATAGAAAGACGAGCATTTCTAGAACAATGTGGACACCAATTATTTTTAGATCTCATTGAACCAAAACTACCAAACCACTTATGTCTGTATTTGCACTCCCACTCCATTTTTGTTTTATAATCTTTATAAACAGATAAACAAATGCCGCCGTGTTTGGCTGCGTAGTCAGCGGGTTCATGTGGTAAAACTGCGCGTTTTGAACAATATGGACAACCGCTTCCCTTACGTATATTATCGTAAAGAGCAAACCAAGTATGGCCGTTAGAACACTTCCACTCCAATTTTGTTTTACTTATATAAATATCAGAAATGCACTCAAAACCACACATGATTCCGAGATACTTACAATCTTCTATTGATATTTTATTAGACATTAAAAATCACTATCTAGTTTTTCTATCTCTTCTTCAGAAAGTCTCTCTGCTGTTTCTGAAGACATAATAAAAGGTTTTTCTTTTTTCCCTACTGGATAATTACTATCCCACCCAACTCCCGGAATATTTACATTTGGTGGAACTATTTTATAATATTTTTCATTACACTTTATAACACAGCTAGATTCTGTTTCTGATATTAATTTCTCGTGTATTTTTTCGTAAGCACGTAGACCTATTATTTTTTGTGGAATATTTGGAAAAACCATCGATGCATATTTTGCTATCTCTATTGATTTCATTTTTGGTATAAAAATTTCTCCACCGATCATATTATTGGCACAAAATAAAACCAAATCACAGGCATCGTTTAATGACATAAAAAACCTAGTCATATCTTTGTGTGTAATACTTATTTCTCCACATTCCTCTGCCTGTTTCTTAAAAATATGTCTTACGCTACCATTACTTCCATATACATTTCCATATCTTACTGCGGATAATATTGTACCATCCCTACGCGAGTAGTTGTTTGCACCAATAAACATTTGCTCTGACACAAATTTTGATCCTCCATAAAGCGTAACGCTTTCTGTTGCCTTATCAGTTGATACTAATATTACCCTTGGTGTTTTAACCTCAATCGTTGCTTCTGCAACATTCATAGAACCAATAACATTATTTTTAACCGCCTCAAATGGTGAGTAGTAACAACTGTCAATTCTCTTATACGCACTCGCATGGATACAAATATCAACGCCGGACAACGCAAATAGCAACCTGCTTTTATCTTTAACATCACCAAGCATATACCGAATATTTGTTTGGTCTGCGAACTTTTGCTGCATGTTTGCTTGCTTAAGTTCGCACCTACTAAATATTATTACTTTTTTGGCAACTGAGCATATTTTCCTGGTCAGTGCTTGGCCGAGTGATCCTGTTCCTCCGGTAATTAAGACAACTTTATCCTTTACTGCATCCAAATCAGTTCCAGAACAAATGTATTTTTCTTTACCAGATATTTCTAAAAATTGCTCATGCGTATAGGTTCTTCGATTGGTCGGGCCTCTCTTTGCCACGAGAATACCTTTCTTATCCCATTCTCTTAGGGTTTTTATTGATTTGCCTAGTTTTTTAGACATCTCACCTATGGTATAATCGGACATATAATCTCCTAATAAACAAAAAAATCCTATACAAATCTATAGATTATTGATAGATTTGTATGGAAAAATTGTTTTTATGGTTTATAGACTGGCTATGTCTGTTGCTATTCTTTTGGCGCTGCCGTTGTGGCAAGAACCTATGAATTTTTGAATCCACAGGTCTCTTCTTGATTGGTCTATTGGCGTGCTGGGTAGAATAAATTTTCCAGAGAGTATATCTGATTGCTCTGCATTCTCGACACAACCACTAAAATTGTATAGAGAATCTTGTTCTTTTGAGAAATATTGTTTTAGTTTTGTAATATCCCAACTCCACCTTTTTAGTGGCAAAGGTATATTTATAGTATGATTTTGACCATATACTGACTCGAATATTCCACTTGAATAAAAAAGTATGGTTGTCGAGCATGTTTTTAGCAAATCTGACATTGCCGACGGATACATTGTTTTTCCATCATACACTATTTTCTTTGAATATTTGGATATTTCTGATGGCATCCATTGCTTTTTCCGCGTTTTAAAAATCAATGGCCTACCGCTGCTATGAATTTTTTCTATGATTTTAAAAAAATTGTCCTGTTTACCAAAAGCAGACTTTACGTGTTCTGATTTTAAGTTGGGCAAAAGAACCAGCACATCATTCGTTTTTTTATCTTGCTCGGTATATAAACTATCAAACAGTGGGCTACCTAGGCACCTATCTCTTGTTGGCAAAAACTTAATTTTTGCGAAATCATGGTGTATGCGCATAAGGTATTCGCTTGAATAATAAACCCTATCTACTGAGGTTACGGATTGTTCTGGTTGCCAAATAGAATCGGTGAGATAAGAAACACTGCATATTTTTATGTTGTGTTTCTTAAACCCTTTAATGTGTTTTCTTGAACAAATCCATACTTCCAGACTCACGATTTTTTTAACCTTGTTTGCGACCAGTAATGAAACCAATTTACCATCATTTGAGAACGGAACTAGTTTTTTTGCTTGCTTGGCTGACGCAGCATGAGCCTCTTGTAGTCTGACCAGTGTAGGTCTATCGTATTCTTTTGCTCCGTGAGAAGCGTCGTGATAAAATATAATATAGTCCTTACCCAATGCTTTTAATTCAAGCATTATGGGAGCAAGGACCTTTAAAAATGTCAGACCTCTTACAATTATACCTATCATTATTCTTTATACAAAACCTCAAATGAATCGACATAGTATCTGCCAATTTTGTAGTCGGCGTAACTAACTCTTCCTTGCTGAAAATATACCTTTGTTCTTGTTTTGTCTTTGGTTTCCATCCAAATATATTTAACTTTTCTTCTTGGGGCACCTGGAAAATGATTAACCAAGTTGGCCAATACAGCTTGTTGCGCGGTAAATTCCAAAAATGGGCCATAGTCACCTATTACTATTCTCTCGTAACCCTTGGAAATAAGTGTGTTTTCCTTATTAAATATTTCCATTACTGGGTCGCCACTTATCGGAATCAGTATGTGGTCGGCAAAATATTTTCTAATTAATATTGATTCTTGTTTTGGCAGTGGATGGTAGTATTCTTTAGAACTACGCTTTTTGTTTTCTGCTATTTTTTCTAAAATTTCTTTAATTTCAAGCATTTAGTATTGTCTCCGCGATTTTCTTCCAGTCCTCAAGTTGTTTGGTTGGGTGGGCGAAGCCATTTCTAATTGCCTTGCCTGCTAAATTTGAACCGCGACCAAAATGTGCTACGGTTGGAATACCATCAACCCAAAATTCATCTGACTGAAATGTTTTATCAAAAAACTTTCCCTTGCCGGTTTTACAATCAATGAATTCTATCTCTTTGATAAGTCTGTGGTCTATTTTATTAGCCAACCTCCAACCCACATCCTCTTCTACCGAAAATGACCTATTCTTTCGGTTCCCATTTGTGCCTGGTCTAAAATCAAACCCGCCTAGTGCCAGCGGCTCTGTTTCAAATACCAAAAAACATATATGATATAGATTAAGACCATTAACGATTGCCTTTTTTGCCGCGGACATTTGGTGTACTGTCGTATCTAAATTATCCCACCCAGACCGCAGCAGTATGCAATCCGATTCGACTATTGCTGTTTTTTTCGTTGTAACTAAGGGGAAAATTTTATTTAATGATTCACCATGCCTAACAGAACCAGACGCAAGGGTTGGTTTAAATCTTATAATTTGAATGTTTTTATCATTAGCGTATTTGCTTAAAACCCTTCCGTTGTTTCCATTATCACAAATTATTATTTTGGGCGTTGGGTTGGTGAATTTATATATAGAACTAATCATAAGGTCTAATAGACCCTTATCATTCTCAACTACCGTCAAAACCGTTAAATCTGTCATAGTGTGCTTTCTTTCTCTGCCAAAATTTTTAAAATAATTTGTCCATGGCACTTAAATGGTGTATCATTTTGCGTTAGCGGTTCTTTTCCAGCACACCAACACCCAAGTATTTTTCCTCGCAAGCATTCTATTTTCCCCATTAAGTGGCTGTTACTACGCAAATATTCTTCGTATTTCTCAATAGCTTCTTCTCTAGTCGCAACCTTAAATTGTGCTATGGTTCCATCTTTGTGTGAATAAGGATTGCCCCACTCAGACGGTCGACCAATATAAACATCGTATTTTTCTCTTTTACAATGAACTACTTTCATAGGCCCATCGCTTTCAAGTATTTATCTGTCATGGCCCACACGGTTAAATTAGCTACTGCGTGCTTTCGTGCCCTAGTCTTAAAGTCATCCAGGTTTGGTAGTATCCTCTCAACCCCGTCTGCTAATTTACTATCGTAGTCTGGTCCGTAGTTCCAGTGGCCGCCGCTATCAACAATTATACCCTCTGAGCCGTCAGTTATCAACTCAGCATTTCCAGACCATTGCGGAACAATCACTGGTAATCCACACGCAAGTGCTTCTGAAATTACATTATCGTTTGAGCTTCCCATTCGCGGACCCAGATATATGTCTCCAAGTGAAAATAATTTCGCTGCCGCCGTGTTAGGAACTGAACCCAAATATGATATGTTTTTATCACCCTTGTGCTGATTGTATATCTTTGAGCACTCTGCATCCATTCCGCCGGCTATCGTAAGTTTAATTTTGTGGCCTCTTTTAAGCAATTCAGAATATACTCCAATAAGGCTTTCCATTATATAGCCGTTTCTTATATTGCCTATATGAAATAAGGTTATTGTTTTATCATTCTTTGGTGCGGGTTTAAATAAATTTACATCTACGCCATTATTAATTACTGCCCAATTATTATCCTGCCTAGTGACTATTTCTTCGTTTATTCTTTCCTTAGAAAAGTAGCTCTGAAATACGACAAAATCAACTCGCGGAATATTTATTTCAAGATCTTTATGTAGAGCAACCATATCAGGTCTTACTGGTCTATTAAATAATTTATTATATTCGGCGTTAAACACACCGTCTACCCGCAATATGATTTTAGTTTTAGACCTATCAATTTTCCTTATCGTTTTCCCAACACTTATTACACAAACCGCCACATCGGATTTCTTGGGGTCATCAAAAATTACCTTGTGACCACGCCTCCTTAATTCATTTGCCGTCTTATAAACCCATACACTCGGACCACCAGAAAGAGCTGGTGCCGTATTAAACCAAATAACTGCCATTAATTTCCTTCCGAAACTTTAACCATTTCATTAATATCTTCCAAATATTTTATCGACATTTCCATAATTTCGCTTTTGCTGTATTTTCCGCTGGCTGCGCACTTTATTATTTTCAACATCTCCGACCTTTGCGTTCGTAGCAAATAATGATCGAGAGCGTTTGTATAATTTCCAGCCGCCGCGGTGACCTGATATTCTTCAAGAGCCATAGCGTATTCTAATAGTATTTCTTCCGCAACGGTACATAATGAATCTATATTGTTTATGTCAGCATCTTCTAGTAATTCCCTAACTTGCTCTAATTCCTTTCCCAGTATTTTAAGAGCACTGAAAGCCTGTTTCTCTCGTTCCCATATAGTCATAAAAGATTTTTCTCCACCAATTTATTTATAAAACATAGTATTGTATCAGTTGGTGTGCTATATTTCTCAAAAAAACCTGTTCCTGTTGTGTGGATTAATTTCAGTATTGCTCCCAACCTCTTTGGCTTGGTTTTTCCAAGATAAGATACATAAATCAGTGCCTTTTCTTGGTCCATTATTTATGCTCTTTAAACCACTTAATCATCAAAGATTTAGGCCAGCACCAAGCATAATGGTCCCAGAGTATGTCCGCTGCTTGCTCTGGCGTAAATAATCCTTTCCTGATGTCCATTAAATAGGGTTCTCTTTCCACAAACCATCGCCCAGAGAAAAACACGGGAAGCGGTAGCAAGGAATACAGTAACGCCGATTTAAACAAGCCCCAAGCAGTGCGTTGCTGTTCTACATGCATAAGTTCGTGTTCCAGCACATCAGGAAATTTAAGTGGATTTAGGCCGTCAGGATGTGCTATGGTTCCGTATTTCTGAAACGGGAGCCTATAAGTAGTAAACATTCCAATCATAAAGTATGGGCTGAAAATCGTAATAAACCAACCAGTCAGCCTCATCCATAGCGATTGTTTCTTACTTATTAGCTTAACATTCCACTCCAACTCGAACTCTTCTTTTGTAAGATAATTTTTTAACATATGACTCCTATATCAGTTTTAGCTTTTTCCATCTCTCGCTAAACTCTTTTTGCATGTTCTTCCAATCCAGTGTTTGTTGGGCCGAGCATTGTCTCTCTATTTGATTTTTGTGTTGTCTCCACAAATATAAAACTTTGTTTATCTTTACTACTGGAAATTTCTCTAAAATTCGTCCAGCAGCATTATAGTCTGTGGCATACTGGTAGTTTGTATTGAATCCGCCCACAGCCCTTAAACAAGAAATCCTAAAAGAACGCTGGTGTCCTATTGGGTTTTGCGTAATAAATATCTTTCTTAAAATCATTTGGCCCGCAGGAGTGAATTGATTTGGAACATATCTGGCTTTTGGGTGATCCTTTACCTTGTATTTGCCATTGTCGTCTATAATGCTAAACCCAGAATAAGTCATTCCTATTTCTGGGTGAGCGTCGAACATTTTTTCTACTTCTTCCAGGGCAATATTAACCAACAAGTCATCACTGTCTAATACGGAAAGAATCTCTGCCGCTGGTTCGTTCTGCGGCAACCATGTATCTAATATCCAATTATATGCTTTCTGCTGGCCAACATTACTATCCATTTTCACAAAACGAATATGTGGGTATTTTGCGGCATAGGCTTCACATACTTTATCTGCTCCGTCCGTGGAATTATTGTCAATCAATAAATGAATCCACTTTGATTTATCTAGCGTTTGATTCAAAGCAGAATCTATTGCTAAACCAACCAAGTTTTTCCTGTTGTGCACTAAACTCACCAGAACTATTTTTTTCATATAAAATTTCCTAATTCTATGCTATGACGAACTTCTGCACGCACCGCATTATTAATAGCCGCAAGCAATCTATTATCGGCAGTGCAACCCAAAAACCCGCTGAAATCTACAAACTTAAAATGCAGTAGCAAATTTTGAACTGCTTCTTTATTACGGTCGCAGTCTATTCCAAATTCTTTTAAGGCGCTAAAAATCATTTCTGTTATATCTACTTTCATGGTTTGCTCCGCATAATACATTTATAAGCTTTTGTCACCAACATAACAACTACCATACAAACGACCCATCCTTATTGATTTTGCGAGGTTCTGCATAAGGTTCGTATGCGCTTCCGCGCTTAACATATTTTGCCACAGTTTCTGCTAGTTTTTTAACCTGATACGAATCTGCACTGTGAGCAAGTAATTTATATTCCTGTTTCGAGTCTTCTAATCCAAGATGAATGCCCTTTGGAATAATATAGCCATTTATTAAACCAAGGTATTGCATTCTAATATAGTAATTACAGTCCTCTGCACCGTACAAGTGGTCTGCGTGAAAGTATCCAATTCTATTAAAAATCTCGCGCCTCAAACAAATCGCTGCGCCACCTATGTTGTTTTTCTTGTACTGAATACTTACGCCATTTTGCGTAATAATATCATAGTCTGGTTTCTCTACGCTAATGCCAACCATCCCAAGGTTTTTAATCTTATTGCACGCCTCTATTAAGAGTTTATCATAATTTTCGGGGACTATTATGTCATTGTCTAAAGTAAGTATGAAGTCTCCACGAGACTGAACTATTCCTTTATTACGCCCGATAGAAATTCCTTGGTTGAATTTATTGAACACCAAAATTTCTCTCACTGCTCCGGTTTTATGTTTCAGTGATTTCAAATAATTTTTTGTTCCATCCGTTGATGCATTATCCACAAAAATAAATTCACTCTTTACCGTTGTCTTTTCCATAAGAGCCTTTATGGTTTGTTTGGTAAAATCAAGACGGTTGTAGCACAGCACTATTATTGAAAGCATTATATTTTATCCAAGATTTGTTTGTTTTGAATACAAAATATTGAACTCCTCAAATTTTGTTATTAAGATATTATACTGTTCTTCTGTCAGCTTTCTTGTTTCCGCACCCGAATTAATTAAAAATTCAGAATCACTTTTAATTAATTCTGTTTTGTTTCCTAATTTCATACCTTTGGTAAAATCAAACAAGTCTAGTAGCTTACGTAAATCAATTTTGGCGGTTAGTGTTCCGTCCATGCTCTCAAAATTACTCCACTCTGGTGCATCTGGATCATATGGGGTATACGGAACATATACGTTTCGTGTTTTTTCGTAATAAGCCTTAGCCGCAGCAAAAGATCTTATTTGTATCGACCCCTTTGTTTGTGCTCTTGTTTTTGCTGCTCTGTAAGCTTTATCTTTATCTGTATCAAGATGTATTCCTTTTGGTTCTATATACGCACTCATTAGTCCTGCGACTTTTAAACGAACATAATAATCTGAGTCCTCTAACCCATATTGCCCAAATACCCTATAATACCCTATGCTAGACAATATTCTTCTTGGAAGACACAAACACGCTCCTCCCAAGTTTCCGTTTTTTGGCCTAACCCTGATTCCATTAATAGTTTGAACTGGATATTTTACCGGCTCAACATTAACACCAGTAATTCCTAATTTCGGTATCATGGTGCATGCCTCTGCTAGTTTTACATCCCAATGGTCAGGAATCAACACATCATCATCAATGGTCGCAAGGAAATCACCGTTTGCCTGAATAAGGCCGCTGTTCCGGCCAGCCCCGACCCCAAGGTTCTTTGAATTATATTGTCGTATAACATTAACGGTATTTGCATTACCAGTAATAGTGTCCAAATATTGCCTAACACCCGATTCTTCTGTGCTATTATTATCCACGAGTACTATTTCATTCTGCATATTGGTTTTTTTCAGCACGCATTCGACTGTTTGTTTCGTATAAGTCAACCTATTCCACGACAAAATAATTATGCTCATTAATTTTTCGGCCATGTTACCACCTATTTAAAATTTATATATGTTTGTAATTTTCCGTTGTCTATCACTGATGTTGGTGTTCTAATTTTCGGGTATTTACTACCCCACTTGTCTGCCAGCACTTTTAGGACCCTCATAAATTCTGATTTGCCGGTATTTGTGCTTGCTGACGCAGAATTATGAATCAATGGACAAAGTATTCCAAAATTCTGAAATCCGCGACTCTCTGCCTCCAAACATATGTCTGGACCATACAAGTGAAATCCGTCAAAATTTTTCTCATCAAACCGCAATCCAGAGTTCTTTTTAATCACCATACAATGCTCATCTACAGTCTGAACTCTTAATTTTTTGGCCCTTACGGTAGAGCCCCATTGAATAGAACCACTACCGCTATAGACAACTCCAATCGTATCATCTTTTCTGGTTATCCCAGCAGTTCCCAGAACGCCCCACTTATTTGTTTCAGTTTCTATTTCTGAAATTCTTTCAAATAAATTGTCTATCCAGTCTTCGAAAAATGCTACATCCTGGTGGCATAAAACAATCAAATTAGATTTTGCAGTATCAGTGCCGAGGTTTAATGCTTGTGCTGCACTATATCTATTCCCCTCATTAAAAATGGGCACAATCTCGATTTTCTTTTTAGTTTTACTGTGTAGCAAAGAGCCAACCACATGCGTTGCTAATTGTTCTTTATTACTAACACACACAACAAATGACACATCTAGGCGGTCAAAGTTTTTTTCTTTCATTAGTTTTAGAAAATCCAAATCAACTTTGTTCAGCCACCTACTTTTAAATAAAGCTATGCCATCTTTTTGTTTTGTTCCAGATGTCGGATACTTTTTTTGAGAAACGCTTTCTGCATGAATTACTTTTGCGGCCGAAGCATAAACTATTTTTTTATTTAATTGTTTATTAATTTTTAAACAAAGATCCACGTCTTCATAACAAAAATAATATCCTTCATCAAACCCACCTACTTCGAGAAAGTCTGTTTTTCTTACTAACATACAAGCGCCGGTAATTGCTTGTAGCTCGTGATTTGTGTTGCTGAAATTTTCTTGAAACGAACCCAGTACAGCTTTACCAATATTAACTGGTCCCTGTGCGGTAAATGCAACTCCAGCGTGTTGTACTTGTCCGTTCGGGTATAATAATTGTGCTCCGACCACACCGACATCCGCGGTCCTAATTTGAGACATCATACTACACAACCAAAACGACTGCGGTTGTGTGTCATCGTTCAAAAATAGCAGATATTCCCCTAGTGCCTTTGAAGCCAACTCATTATTTATCGAAGAAAATGATCCCTCTGTTGTTTTTCTTTCCACTAATTTTATTCTGGAGTCTTGCCAAGACTTAATCAGTTCAGAAGTTCCATCTTGAGAATTACTATCACCAATTATCCATTCCCAGTTCGGATAAATAGTGTTTTCTTTTATTGCTTTGTAGCAACTTTCTATTAAATCGTGGCCATCTCTAGTTGGTGTAATAATAGAAACCAAGGGAAAATCTTTGCCGCTACAAATTACACCACCAACATTATAGTATGTTTTTTTCTGCCTAGTTTTCATTAGTTTCCTTGATCCAAACACAATTGATTTTGTGTCTATCTCCTTATTAGTAGATAATATTACAACGGATTTTACATACAGACACCCGGTTCCTCTGGTTTCTCTGCTAATCTTAAAAAACTTACCACCACATTTTCCAAGAACAACTCTGTATTCGTCTTCCTCGTTTCCATCAACCAAGACTGCAACTGGATTATTGTCTTCTATTGAAACAAATAAACAACCATTTCCACTAACTTTAGATGCGACTATTATTAGTTCATAGGTAGTTTTAAGATCTATTTCGAACGGAATTAGAATTTTTGAACGTGGTTTTGATAAAGATATTACAGAACCTTTTTTCTTATTTACTATTGTTGCGCTTTCAGTCTTGTAGTTTTTTGGAAACATTATTTTGTTTTGTATAACATAAATCTTGGATCGTTCTGATAAAACTCCAAATCATTGTAATATTTCCCAGCACAATTTTTACGAAAAGCATTTATGTTCTCCGTCAGCCTTGGTTGTGTTCCAGAAATTCCCTCCGCGTGTATTAATTGTGCCATAGGAGTAAACACACATGATTTCTTTAGCTTGCTTTTCATATTGATGCATAAATCGGTATCTTCAAAAGAATACCAATAATCCTCTGAGAACCCACCGATTTTTTCAAAATCGGATCTCCTCACCAGCATACAAGCACCAGTAACTGCTTGATAGTATCTTGGCATGTAAACAAAACCGGCCACTTCTTTGAGTGGCTTACGAAAAAACATGTGATATGGTAAATTATTTGTGCGGTGGCTGAAGAAAACACCACAGTGTTGAATTATTTTAGCTCCGGGGTAGAGCAACAATGCGCCAACTACTCCAACTTTCTGATCGGAAACCAGTACTCGAGACATCTGGTGTAGCCAATCTTCGTTGATTGGGTAAGTGTCGTCGTTTGCAAAAAGAATGTAGTCTCCATTTCCTTCGGCCGCTATTAAATTATTGTTTGAAGAAAAGGAACCACTGTTGTCGTCATTGAACACTGGCTCTATTCGGTCATTAAAAAGAATGCCATCCAGATACATGGAGTCTTCTATTACCTTTTTTACTTCGTCGTTGGGATCATTTGCTAAAACAAAAATCTTATAGTCTACGTACTTGGTTTTAGATACCACAGATGAAAGAAATGTCTTAAGTTTTGCGGTATTGCGATAAGTTGTTGTGCAAATATCAATCTGCATTTATATGCCTTTTCTTGGAAGATTATCCAATATTAATTCTGGAATCTTACCCTCTTCATAATCTATGTCCTCTAGATAAGAGGTTGATTGTCCTTTATTAATAATTACAAGATGCAAACAAAGACTATCCACCGACAAAATACGGACTGTCTTCCCCACTTCCCATGCAAAAATAATACCGCCCTCTCCGTCTGGCGCTACTTTGGGCGTCTCGTGTGTTTTGGGTAAATTCAATAGAAAGCTTTTTGCCGAATGCAAGACCTCAGGCTCTATCTTATTTTCTGTTAGCGCCTCAAGCCTACCAACCAAATCAACCAGCCGCGCTATTTGTTTTTCGTGATTTACTTTCATTTACAAACCGCGTAAACCGATTCAGCCCAGGCCCACTTGTTTTTCCTATTTTTTATTAAGTTGCCGCCGCGGTGCATTCCGTCTATAATTTTTTCAACTGCACGCTCAACATGAAATACGCTTTTTTCTTGCGGCCGAAGTCTGGCAAGCTCCTCGTTCAATTGGCTTGCTACCTTCTCTTCTAAATTATTAGATATGCCCTCGATAAACCATACATCTACGTCTCCGCTATTGTCCCAACTTTCCTGAACACTAAACTTTGGCTTACTCATTTTTTATTTTCCTTTCCAATTAGTCCTAAAAATATTTTTCTGTTTTTGTTGTATTCTTCTTGTAGATTAAAACCCTCTGCTTTAAATGTTTGGTGATACAAGTGTTTTACCTCTGTTCCTTCCGTTATGCCCATTTTGAAACCGGCCTCCTTGGCCATATGACAAAAATAAACATCCTCCCAATATCCCAGTTGAAAATTTAGTGGCAGCGGTCCTATTTTCTCTATCACCTCTCGCTTTAGCATACTACACCAAAACGAGATAAATTGAAAGTCCTCTCCTCTTTTTTTCGCTTCTCCTGGCAAATAGTCGTAATTCTTGTTGAGACGACCACCAGCAGGACCGGTGATATCATAGTCCTGCATTGCGTCGACTAAAATTTTAAGCCATCGCGGGTTAGGCAACTCTGTATCGTTATTAAGAAAACACAAAAACTCTCCAGCAGAATTCTCGATACCAGCATTGATACTTTTGGCAAATCCAAGGTTAGTTGCGTTGGTTATAAGTTTAATATTTGGGAAAAGTTTTGGTAGTATTTTTGATATTGGTTCTTTTGCTGAACAATCATCTACAACTATTGTTTCGAAATCAATATCGCAAGTGTTAAGGACATCCGATAAACACTTTATTGTTAATTTTAATTGATTGTAAACAGGAATGATAATTGAGACTTTCATTTGATTCCCTCTTTAATTAATTTTTCTCTAACATGTTCAATGGTAATCGGTTCTTTGTAGCTAAACCTTACAAAATATTGTACATCCTCTGGATGAGCAGAGATTTTTTCATTTTTAATAATATCAAGAAACTGTGTTTTAATAAAATTTGCTTGAGCTTTTTCTGCCCCGATGCCACCAAAATTAACTGGCCCAAAATGTTGTTCTCCATCATATTCTATGGCAAGTTTTTTCTCTGGTAACCAAATATCTATTTCTTGTTTATTGTTTTTAATCGTTTTTAACCAATCAAATCCAGTAAAATTAAACGCAACCTGTTTTTCCGTCAGATTAAAAATTTCCATTATAATTTGTTTTAATTTTCTTTGAGTTTTATTTTTACATTCTGGGCACCAAGACCCACGTTGAATGTTGCTTGCGCTCGCATTCCACCGATGTTCTTCTGAACACTGCCACAACATATTTGTACAATTATTTTTATAGTCGGTTGACAAACATTTCCCGCCTCTTTTTTCTGCTAATTCGCAACACCATCCAAGGTTTTTCTTTTGCCATCCGCAAGTAGAACACCAATGTCCGCTTTGAATCATGTGGGCCGTTGTTGACCACTGATGTCCCAATGCGCACTCCCAAAACATTTTAGCATTAGAATGTTCGTATTCAGTTGACAAACACTTGCCGTTTTTCTTTTTTGCCATCGAGCAACACCATTCAAGATTTTTCTTTTTATTACCGGCGCACAGCGAACACCAGTGTCCGTTATTAATAGTATTTGCCTTTGCTTCCCACTGGTGTCCATACTCACACTCCCATAGCATGTCAGTTAAAGCGTTTTTATATTCAGTTGACAAACATTTACCATTTTTCTTTTTTGCCAAATCACAACACCATTGAAGGTCTTTTTTATTTGTCCCCGCACAGAAAGGACACCAGGTTCCTTGTTTAATAGAGCCCACACACGCCCACCATTGGTGTTCTTCTGAACATTGCCATAGCATAGCTTCGCGATTGTTTTTATATCCTGTAGATAAGCACTTCCCTCCCTTTTCTCTGGCTAATTCACAACACCACTTGAGATCTTTTTTTCGTAACCCGGAGCAATCAAGACACCAATGCCCATGTTGAATAGTATTTACACTCGCTTGCCATCGATGCCCTTGTTCACACTCCCAAAACATTTTAGCATGAGAATGTTCATATTCGGTTGACAAACATTTGCCGTTTTTCTTTTTTGCTAAATCGCAACAATACCCTAATGTTATTTTTTTACGCATTTATTTTAATTTATAAGTTCCTGACACATATGGCTTTGCATTTCCAGAAACAGCATTAATAATTTTTTGCACTTGATTCGTCCAGGATAATTCTTTAATTGCCTTCTCAACATTTGGTCTAAACTTTTCTAATAGCGTGTCATGCTCTTTGTGTGCTTTTTGCATTAATTCTGCTGCGTGTGAAATACTTACCTCTCCAATCATACTCTTTGGATTATAATTCCAGTACTGTTCCGTATTTTTGGCGGGCCGTAAGGTGGTATCAATTAGAAGAGAATTATCGTCATTAAGCAGATCTAATTGCCCCGAGTATCTGGGTGCTATATTCAAAAGGCCACAGGATAATGCTTCACTAAAAATCATTCCGTTCCCCTCACTACCAGTACAACTAATATTACAACTAGCAGCATTGTAGACACTCGCTACATTCTCCACATGTCCCTGAACTAATTCTATGCTTGGAATATTTTTTCCATATTTCTTTGCAATTTCTTTAAATGTGTCTCCTAATACTATTTCAAATCCCTTACGACCATTAGGATTTTTCTGGGCGTCGTATATTCCATCGGAGTGCTTGAAAGCCTTTGTCTTGAGAACCAAGCAAACATCGTCGGCAGCACTAAACGCTTGGCAGTAAGCGTGCAGCAACCCTGGAATATTTTTCCTAAAGTGTGGTGCTGTAACTGACACAAACTTATACTTTTTATCAGTGTTTAATTTGATTTTTGGTATAGATGGATTGAAGACTTTTTGATCGACACCGTGCGGTATAACAAAAATTTTATGGGCCGGCACTTTATTTAAAACAAACACTTCAGCACTGAAGCTAGAACTTGGGAAAAAGTAGTCAACTAGTCCATAATACTTTGCCCAGTCTTTAGGCCAACCACCATCAGGGCTCCATGTCTCGTAGTTGTATATCGCACAACGGTTTTTTGAATTTTGCAAAAAACGTTTTGGAAAATTTTGTGGCACCGTATAGGTAAGATCAATATTTATTGCTTGTTTCCCCGGCCCAAATTTTTGAAGTTCCGCGACAGACTTAAGCATTTTATCTTCATTAAAATATGGATCAGAATTTTTCAATCCGTTGGTGGAAATTGTATAGACATTATGCCCCAATTCCTCGAAAGCCTGACCCAACCTACCCATTACGTACGCCCAACTTAAATTTCCAGAAAGCCACGAATTTAATCTTACATTTAAACTTTCTTTCATATAACCTACCTTTTCTTAAACTTCAAAAATGTCTTTTTAGACTTTCTGTTTATTAATGACGTTGGTGTCCTTATAACTGGGACTTTTTTCCATTTCTCTGCAAACACAACCATAAGTCTCTCAAACTCTTTTTTTCCAATATTTAAACTACCAGAAGCGGAATTATGAATTATTGGACACAAAATACCATAGTTCACCAGGCCCTTATTTATACTGGCGTTCAAGCAAATATCCGCACCGTAAAAATGAAACCCCTTAACTGTTTTTTCATCAAACAGCAACCCAGAGTTCTTTTTAATCACCATACAATGTTCATCAACTGTTTGGGCCGGCATTATGGTTTTGTCAGTTGTTGATGCCCACGACAGCTTACCCTTTATATTATACACTCTTCCTATCGTGGTGTCAGAAGAATTTATTCCCGCGGTTCCCAAAACACCCCACTTGCTTGTTTTTCCTTCAACCTCTGCAATTCTAATAAATAAATTGTCTATCCATTTCTCAAAAAACACCACATCCTGATGGCATAAAACAATTATATTTCCTTTTGCAGATTTTATTCCAATATTTAATGCTTGGGCCGCTGAGTATTTATTGCCGGCGTTTAGTACTGGAATAACTTCATAGTTTTTCTTTGTTGTGTTTTTCAGCAACGACATCAGTACGTGTGATTTATACTGATTTAAATTGCTAACACAAGTAACAAACGATATGTCTGTTTTCTTAATATCAGCGTTTGGGTTGCCGCTAAACTCAACTAAATCCGACCTCACAAATGATGACCACCTTGCGCGAAACAAGGCGATTCCGTTTCTTTGTTTTTCACAAGCAGTTCCAAACTTCTTTTGTGTGGCACTCTCCCTATGATATACTTTTGCGGACGAAGCATAAACTATTTTTTTATTTAATTGTTTATTAATTTTTAAACACAGGTCTATGTCTTCATAACAAAAATAGTATCCTTCATCAAACCCGCCCACAGCAAGAAAATCTGTTTTTCTCACCAACATACAAGCGCCCGTAACTGCTTGATAAAACCTATCGTTGTTTGGGAAATCTTGCGGCAAAGACTTAAGTACAGACTTACCAACATTAACGGGGCCATGTGGTATAAACGCAACGCCGGCGTGCTGTATTTTATTTTCTAAGTATAAAAGACGCGCACCTACCACCCCTATGTTTTCTCTATTATGAAGCTTTGAAACCATAGTGTATAGCCACAGAAATTGCGGTTGCGTGTCATCGTTCAAAAACAGTAAGTACTCACCTGTTGAATACTTTACCAACTCATTGTTTATCGAAGAAAATGACCCTTCTGTGGTTTTTCTTTCCACTAATTTTATTCTGGGGTCTTGCCAGGATTTGATTAATTCTGCCGTTCCATCTTGTGAATTACTATCTCCAATTATCCACTCCCAATTAGGATAGATGGTGTTTTCTTTTATTGCCTTGTAGCAACTTTCTACTAAATTTCTACCGTCGCGAGTTGGTGTAATAATAGAAACCAAGGGAACGAGACTAGTATCAAAAGACAACAAGTCACTAAACTTATTAATAGACGGTTTCTTTTTTTCTTTAACAATTGCAACTTGTTTCTTTTTTGGCCTAACTATTATTTCTTTTCTTTCTCTTTTTACTTTCTTTGGTTCCTCTCTCTTAATCAACGCAGGTGGAACTTTTGGTATTGTGTTTATAATTGGCCTAGATTGTTGTTGAATTTGCGCAGAGACAACAACCTTATCAATTTTAATTAATTTAACATATACATTCCCAGTGGACGAGGACGGTTTCCAAATTCTCAAACTTATTGGTAATCCTTTTGGAAATTTTGGAGATCTAATTGTGGCTTTATAGGTAGATATGTTTTGTGTTGTTATATTGACCGTTGCTGGAGCACCATCGTAGTTTTGCCCACCAAAAAAATTCACCAGCAAAATTCCGTTGCCGCCATTTTTTGATGCGCAAACTGAAACTTGATAAACAGAATCACACTCCACATTGCATGGAGACATAATCATTGAATCTTTGTTTGGCATAGAGGCGCAGGACGACCCATCTTTGAAGATTGGCCTTATAGACCTGCCCCTCCACCTGCCGCCGTGTCCACCAACAATTTCTGTCATGGTTTATTTATATTACCGTTAATATGTCGCTTAATTCTTGTGGTGTTACTTCAACCTCACTGTTAGCAAAACCGGCTTTCTTTAGGAACACGGTAAGAATAATTTTTGTTTTTAGTTCCGGGACAGTTGATATATTTTTTATATTATATGCTCTAATTCTCAATAAACCGAACTCCTGCATATACAACACAGAAACCGAAGTATCAACTGTCGTTACTCCGTCTATGCTTTGGAAGTCATATCCATCCAAGTCCTCGTTGTTCTTAGCAAGTGAACCAATCGCTGCTGACACCTTAATTTGATTATCTGTTATTGCGTCGGCAGTTACCAATGAGCCATCCGAGAAATACATTTTATTTTTAATAAAGTTTGTAAATATATCAACTTCTCCCTGAGTATCTCCATCCGGCAAATCTATTGTTATCGTGTTTACCTCTAAATCAACAGAGTATGATTCTCCCTCTGGTGTTAGAAGATTTCCGCCCAGCAACAAGTCACCTGGAATGTACGCAACATTCTTTCCGCCATTAGGTGTGCTTCCAGTTATATCATCGGATTCCAACTGTGTAAAAGTATTCGGAACAAACCTTCTTAAATCCACTATGGTTATGTTTGATTGTGTCCAAAGTGGAACAAAGTCTATTCTAAACTGTATCTGTGAAAACGGAACATCATTAAATGAACTATCTGATCCTATAATATTAGGAGTTGTGCTAAGTGGACTAGTAAGACTTTCGACAGTTATTACAACCCTATTAAAAGTGCTACCAGAACTAAATGATGTCCCAAGAGATATGTTTTGTTGTATCAATTGTGCATCAAGAATATCTATCTCACCATCGTTAGTGACATCAGCTCTTATGATTTCTTCCATTGTTACTGTGCCGGCTACAATTGCCCTTTGCTGGTCGACGGACGATACTGTTCCATCTACCAATGTCTTTGAGTACCCGTCCAAAATCAATGCCCGCGAAACATCAAATACGTCCACGCCTAGGTCATTATTAATATCACCGTAGGCATCGTCGTACGACTGAACTTTTATTATTCTGTATTTTAATTCTGGCTCACCAGTATTTGGCGTTAGTATTGACCCGACCAAATTATTATTGGTTATATCAGAACTTGGATTAATCAATGTAAGGGTATTACTTCTTGCTAATCCAGGAAACTCTGTGTATCCGGTAATACTCGGATTTCCAATTGGATTAGTATCAGTTGCATATCCCAAAATTATTGGCTCTGTTCCTGCGTCAATTAATGTTGTCAGGGTATCTTCTGATACAACAACAACATCTGGCACATCAAGTATTCTGGTAAACACTTGGTTTCCGGTCGACGGATGTGGTATTGAATCGGAAAACTCTGTTGATTTTTGTACAATCACATAATTTTTCGCAGAACTAGATATATCTAGTAAATTATAGTATCCGTTGACATATGGTTCCAGCACTCCCGTCGAATCATTCTTTTTTGTTTTATTTGATGTTATTTGTACTCCACCATCAAATGCTGTTCCGCTTGTTATTCTTATTGCGTCTGTGTGTATTCTAAACCACAAGTCACTTTCTGGAATATCTGTCCAAACATTCTGTGAGAACACAGACATCATCATGTCGTCTGTGTCGGAAACATTTGTATTCTCTGCCTCCTGCAATACAATGTTACCTTTGCTCAAATCACCAGACCTGCGTATTGTTAGAATATAATATTTTCCAGGAACAATAGATGGTTCTATGTTTGGGTTTGCCAGCAGAGACTGTGTAAATACAAAATCAACTACTTGGGGTTCATCAGTTAATATCACCCCTATGTCTTCAAGATCGTTTTGCGAAAAAGAAACTTCGGCCAACGGATATAATTCAGGATCAAATTCGATTGATGTGTTTGGTATTGCTGCGGTTGGACATGTGGTTGTCGTTTGTAGTGCTCTAATACCAACGATAATTTCTCCAGACCAATCAAATTCCTGTCCTGGTGTTGCTAGAGTGTTTTCTTCAACAGACAACAGCACTGAAATCTTTTGAATATTGTTGGTGGTAGCCTTAAATTTTTGGCCAACTATCATTCCGGTACTTTCATTTATTGGAAGTGTCCTTGTGGTGGTTGCGGTTACATTTATTCTTAGGTCATCTTTTGATAATCCTTCTGTAGCAGCTATTTCATCCAACACTATATCTAATGTTTTAGATAATGTTGCTGGTTTAAAATTCACGTAATCCATACTAGGCTCTGCGACTTGTTCCGCCATTATGGTGTCGTGAGTTAGTGACATTGGCAGAGCTTCAAGAATTCTTAATCTTCCTCCATTGTTTCTTGATGCAACGCCGTCCACTATTGTATTTTGGTTCCCCAGAAAATCCTGCGTCATTATAGAAACTATATTATTAAAATAGTTCCTGGTTACAATAGATGTATTTTTGTCAAATACCAGCACCTCGTGAGTAAATGTTCCGCCAAAAATCTGACCAAATACAAATACCTTGGCACTTGGAGTCCCGTCCAATGATGATCCAGATATTTCAACCTCTAATTGGTTTCCCTCAGATGCATCGGATGGCTGCAGAAAAACAACCTGGCCAAACGCATCTGTTGGATATATAGGCTCTCCATCAAATGATGTTGACGAAATCAGACTAGATATAGACGCAGGAACATCATCCGAGTCAAACAACACTCTTTGAACTGCAGAATCCTTTTCTACCCCGCTACCCGCCAAAAAATCTACGGCATTGGCCAAGCCATTATGCCATGCGCTCTGTTCAACATCGAGGTCCGTTTCAGAAACCTCTTGACCATCAAAAAAATTTACTCTCGACCAATTAGACCTAGCCATTTTTTTCTCCTAAAAATTTCTTATAAGTCGCTTGACAACCAAAATTTCTCGTGTATAAAGGTCATTAGACCGTGGAAAACCAAGAAACAATCATATAGAGCGACAAATATATTACCACCTAATGTACTCAACTATAGCCTCACAGTGAGCTGCTTTTATTGTATTTATAAGAGTTACCAAAAGGTTCTCTAGTTCCGTATTACCAATTACTCTATCAAACGAATCTATTACTTTTACTTTAAACCGGAAAATGCCACGTTCTTTATTCACAACTGTGGCTAAATATATCACATTAGAACTGTCATCGTCAAAATTAAAAATCTTAGTAGTATATACATCCTCTGTTACCGGAATCGCCAACAGAGTATTCTGATAGTAATTGACATCAATTGTTGTGCTTGATACAACTTTAATGGTTTCAAGTCGTTGAATTTCTGAAAATCTTATATTATCCATCTTGGCACTTGCACCATTATTGCTAGTTATATCAGAACCCAGATATATTGTTGAAAACACATCTGTAAGATCAATATTATCTACTAAAAATCTATCTGCTCCAGAACGAATCTCCTCTTGTCCGTATATAACTCCAGTTCCATATATGAGTCCAGTTCCATATCGTATTGTGCCTCTCTCCTCCCCGTCCACAAATAAGCGCAATCTATCCTGGCCATCTGAGCTGTTTGTCTTCCACATAACCATAATTCTGTGCCAGGTATGTCTGTCCCACACGGTAGATACACTGAGTAAGTGCTCAACCCCAGAGGCTTTTACAAAAAAATTAACTCTACCATCTGGGTCTCTAAAAATACTTACTCGGTCTCCCTGGTTGTCCAATGAAACAAATCTAATTCTAACAGGAGTATTGTAATCTGGAAGCGGAGTACTGAGTGAAATTGTTTTATTATCAACAGTAGATAATGAACCTCCGTCAAAATAATTTATTCCAGTATTATATATATCTGAAACAAGTCTTATGCTTTCCACTTCCCTTATACTTCTTGGAGATATTACTGACACCCTTGAAACTGATTCTACCTCTATTTCTACACTGGTAGTCATATCAACGTAGTATCTATAATTTGGATCACCTATTGAATCTTGAAAAGGACTAACCCAAAACTCTATTGAACCCTCGTCAGTATTGAAAATAGAGGCATCGTTGACAATGTAAGGATTATTTTTGCCGAATTTAATCGCCATGCCAAAATCAGAGTTTATGCTAGACGAAACCTCATATCCGGCATTAAATCTGTCTCTAAAAATCGATGAGTCTTCTACAGTACTATTTAAATGCATAAGTAGTAATGTGTTTGCGTCTTCCTCTGACTCATTGGATGAATTATAATCGGTTGTTATCGAGTATTCGCCTGATACAACCTCTTCTCCTACTCTGGTATCCGATGCCATAAAATCAAGTATCTTAAACTCATCTATTGTTCCAGATAAATTATTCGACTCGTTGTGGTCGCACCCAATATAAAATTTATCTGGAATACTATCAAATGGAACTCTCAAATAAGATGGGTAGTCAACCTCATAGGTACAAGCATTAAGTATATATGGGTTTCCACCAGTTCCATATGTTTCCAATCTAAATATACCGTTAGCATAATCAACTATTTCTGCATAATCACCGTTATTTTCTGACACAGTTATTGGTATAGATTCACGTATTTCTACTGTTCCGGCCCCTTTCTCTAAATCAATTGGTATTGCGGAAATGGTTAAATTTTCTATAGTTTTCCAATACTGTGAAGAAGTAGTTGTTGTACTTTCTGTGAAAGATAGGGTTTCAGTTGTTGCCCCTGAATATGTTGTTCCATTTATGACAACGGTATTTCCCGATAAGGTATAATTAAAATTATCACCGCTAAATGTGATATCTAATTTTTTGCCAGCAGATTGATTGCTTGGTTGACACATATCACTTATCGTTCTGGTTAATAATGTAACCAATTGTGCATCAACTATGCCAGATGCAAAATCAAAGTACCCATCTTCACTTATGCTTGTTTTGTCAAGCACAATGGATGTTATTTTGACATCAGCCAACGAAACTGGTGGAGCAGAATTTAATCTAATTTCATCGTATCCTCCGCCGTACACATAAACTTTATCTTTACATCTTCTTAATATTAAACCAAGTGGTCTAATTACAACACGATCCCCGATAGCTATTCCATTATTTATTGTGAGTGTATGATTATAGTATGTTCCGCGTACAGTAGAATAATCTGGGTCAGAAGAATCTACCCCCGCTAATTCTGTTTCATTTCCATCGGCATCAATTTTAACAACTATGAAGTCCTGAATATTAACATGTGTATCTACGGTTTTTGTTGTAGAATTTACGCTAAATTTTACACTACTAAGCGTTAATGTTGGAGCACGGTCCAAGGTAATGCTCGATGAACCAACACCAGTAATTCCATAAGGAGTTCCATAGTTTGGTGACCCTGTTCCGTCTGCTGTGTCATCCAATAAGTATAGTGAGTCTCCTATAGAAACGCCATCTGTGGAAAAATCTGAAGAAGTAGAAACAAACACAAAAGACCCAGCATAAGTAGAGCCATCGCTACCACCTATAATTGGTTTTGTTGCACTGGATATCACAACTTCCTCTGATACATTTCCAAAATCATATAATGAGCTTGCTTTCGGATTACCACCATATTTAAATAGATTTTGTACCTCTGAACCATCTACAAACAAATGCATTTCATCATTTTCTTCGTCAGAATTAAATCTCCACGAAACAGCAACATGATGCAATTCGTCTTCATTCCAAGCGCTTATGTCCTTTGAAACATTATAGAAACCAGAAAAACCATCAATATCCATTCCTCTATTGTCAAATACCTGGAAATTTAAATATCCAGACCCATCTTTGAATAATGACATTCTGTTTGCACTAGGTGATGCGGCCATGTCGAATATATAGTGATGTAAATCAGATGCAAATGATATACCATCAGATGAGTATCCTGAATCATAACCATCTATGTACCCAGAAAACTTTATATAATCCAGTGAACTAGTTATTATATCACTGGTTTCGTTATTGGAATATCCGTCTAGCCCAGTGTAATTATTTACGCTATAAAATTCACCATCGGTTGATATTGTTCCAGTAAAATTATGATTAAATGATGAGTTTTCTCTCCAAACTATATTCCATTTCTTTTCGAACTCATCATACCAAATAAAATATCCAGTTTCACTATCTAAAACATTCGGAACACTTGTTACGCTGGGATCATCATCAGACGAATTAAGTGTAAAGGGAATTGAATCAGGATGAAAACCAGAGAATCCTATAAATACTCTTGACTCATCGTAGTACCCATCCATTTGAATGTCAAAAGTTATCTGGGCATCATTCGCCAAGCCACTCCAGTTCGGCCGCAACCATGCAGATATAGTCCCCTCGTTAATTTTTATATGTGACAGTGCCGGAACACTAATAAAATTAGTGGAGTCTATAATGGCACCTTTATCAAACCGGCCCAAATCGAACGACTGTGTTGATAAGTAGGTTGGTTTTCTTAGATGCAACTTATCTCTACCAACAACCCAATTACTAAACGTAGACTCCTCTATTTCTGGCGTTACTCCAGTGAATGATTCTACCAATCTCTCTATTGACCTTACTGTTGGACCCTCTATGAATGATTGCAGTGTTCCCGACAGTACAGACCGATATGTTTCTCTGTTAAGATTTGGTGAAAAATTTGTAAGTTGTGGTATTTGAGTCAAAGAACCAAAATTTAATAGAAGAGAATTTCGTAATGCGCCGTATTTGTAGGTTACATAATATTCTTGGCCACTATATAGTGAATTACTTATACTCCAATCTATTGAATTTTTGCCATATTCGTAAGATATAATAATATTGTCGCGCAAATACTTATAATCAATAAAAATATTTCCAAAATTATAACTAACTACAACTGCCGCACCAAGCTCTAGCGGATTGTCGTCACCAAGAGTAATTACATTTCCGCTTACAGTATCGCGATTTATATCAAAATACCCATCCAACAGTGACGATGGTAACGTGCCGAGCTGCGAAACAGTGTATATATTATTTACAGAAACTATGTCGTGATCAAGAGTTATTGTTTTTGGCGATCCTGGTGATAAATCAACAACAGACCAAACTCTACCAGCACCCGAGTAGATAAAATCAGGAGAAACCAGTACTTGATGAATATTAATTAGTCCAGTTATTAAAACCTCTTGTACTGGTGGTTGTACAGACGACCCAACAGTAAGATATCTACCGACATCATCTTCTGTAAATATAGCACCATTTGAGGTAAAAATGTTCTCAGAGGTAACTCCATCTTCGCCGTTCTGATGTGCACCAACAACCAACACCCTAGACGAAGTGCCATTAATAAATCTTTCACCAATTTGTTCGAGACCAACAACCTCCGCTTCTGTATCAGATATGTCGCCGATAAGATAATTTACTACATTCGATTGAAGTGCTGACTTGCTTTTATATATATTGTTAACGCCCAAAATATTTGAATTAGATGTATCTATTTTCTTATGCAAATATGTAACATCGCCTATATTTGAATCCTGTGATGCAGATACGGCAACATAAATAATTCCATTGTTATAGTCAATCGAATAGTCACCAACTTGTAGTAGTCTATCTATATTGGTTTCAACACTAGTAAACAGACGATCTTCGTAAAAGAATTCTCTAACAAATACATCTGCATTTGAAAACAATGCAGATGTATCAAAGTTAGCACCAACAAATGTTCCGTGACTATCTGCTATTCCATTATTTTCAAGATTTATTTTAAAAACAGTTAAACCAATTGTGTTTGATAGCTCATCAGAGATAAGTAAAATCTCCTGCGGAACACGAACAAATGTAGCTCTTTCACGTACTATGTCCTTTTGTCTGGGTGCCTGTGTTCCATTGAAAAAAACTGTTGTGTCATTAAATCTGTCTAGCGAGTATATCTCACCAGTTGTTTCATTGAATATTCTAAAAACATCTGTTATTGGAAAGTTTTGTGTCTCCAGAGCAAAAGACCCTGTTAGTTTATTTAGAATCCTCTCATTAAGAACTTCAACATGTGATAACACCCTGAAATCAGTTCCCTCTGCAAATGTGTCTTCATAATTAAACGATATTGTTGCATCAAGACCATCTATTTCCCTTGTAGAATTCAATGATAATGATGAATTATCACTATCGAATGTATAGTCAATTGTGTTATCAAAAATGTGTTTATAAGAATAGGATGCAACAGGTGGATTTAATCCTGTTCCTTTGTTGGTTTCATCCTCGCCATAAACTATAACACTCCCACTTGAGTAATCTACAGAATACTCTCCGGCTTGTTCTGGAAGATGCAAAAGATTATATGGTATCTCTCTTATAAATGCTGGGTGGTCGTATGTTAGTGCTGGATGGCCATCGTATGCTATCGTGTTATAAAACGTAACACCTCCTGTTTCAAATATGATACCAGAAGAATTAACTATTGGGGCATAATCTAGTGAAAATATGTTCACGATTGCTGGAGCAGCCTCTCTGACAACATTTTTAACTCTGCTTAATTCAATTGAGTCGCCATCTATATTTCTACCAAGTCTTTTGTAAGTATAGGATACATATAATTCGTCGCCCGCCTGTGGAGTTAAAAACCCACCAGTATTTCCGGTTAAAGATGATGAAGACAGCTCAAACTCATTATTGCCTATATTCACATTTGTTGAAGCAGAACTAGTGTCATAATAATTTGTAAAAAGAGTATATCCAAAATTTTCTATATCATACTCAGTGTATGTACCGTTGCGCTTCAATGCAACAGATACAACCCTAATTATTGGACCATATGATAATTTTACAAAAAGTCCGCTAAAATAATTTGGCAGGTCTATGTTATCGGTAACTTTTTCATTTATTACATCTATTTCCTGTAAGCTTATTGGATCAGACGGAAGATCACTTACAGCAGAATTTATTATTATACCATTTCTTGATGAAAAGGTCTGTTCCCTGGTTGAATTGAATAACAGTGTTCCATTTTTACTAAACCCAGTTGGGGTGGAGGCAACACGTAATATTTGAAAAGCCCCCCCATTATCTAGCTTATCGACAGGGCCATCATCTCTAATCTTTAATTCATCTATAACCTGTTGAGATAGATAGTTACCAGATTTGGTAGTGCTGATTGCGTCGGAGGATGTCTGCAATTCATCGGCAAGTGTGGTTATTAGACTTCGTACAGTAGTTTGGCCATCAATATCGTATATCGATGATATATCTGAAAAAACATTATCCCTTATAGTGTTTTGTGTTTCCCCAGGACTCACTATAAATAGAGAATTTCTTCCACCATCCTCAACTATTGGCTCACCATTAATTGATTGGAATGACTGTGTGTCCGTGCTAACGAAAAGTATTTTATACTTTACTTTTGGGAATAAGGGACTAAATGTTATAGACAGTTGTTCATTTTCTACAGATACAGACCTAACCTCTGGATTAGAAATGCTGTCAATTTCTGAATAGATAGATATGTTGGCAACACCTATATTCGTATCAAGATCGTCATTAAAAATAATTTTAATACTTGATACAGTTAGTTCAGATGTTCTAATTGGTGAAAGAGTCATTTATCTTACCTCTGCCTGAATAGTAACGGCTCCTGCACTTAAATACTGATTCTTACTTGCCGTTATACTCAAAACATTTCCGGTCCCATTGGTACTAAAACTAATTATACTGACACGGTCTATACCACTCACAGAATACAAAACATTAACTATATCTGATGCATCAACTGTCGTTCCCAAACTACTTGCGTTTAAGAAATTAGTAACCACATCTATTGCGTCCTGTATAACCGTCTGTTCTTGAGAAATATATTCAGACAAAAGAACAATTTTTATGTTTACATCAATTGATTTTTCAATTGCAGATTTTACAAGAACGTCGGCAGTTATTGGTCTAACATTTTCTATAGCTTTTGTTGCAGAATTAACTATTGCATTGTAATTAAATGTGATAGTTATTCTTTCATTCTCTTTTGGCGCAATATAATTGTAATCTACACTATAAGGAGTGTTGCTAACTGGTTGATTATAATTTTTAACCTCTATGTTTCCGCGAAGTGTACCGGTTGCATCTCGAAACCCAGACCCAAGAGATATTCTGTTTATGTAAGAAAATATGTTGTCTGTAATTTTTACACCATTCCTAGAATAAAACAATTGCTCTACGACACCGGTTCTTGTATAATAGAACGAAACCCTAACTATGTCACCAGTCACCAAAATTGCATCCGAGTTACCAGTCGTGCGCGGAAGTTCCACTGATGTTGTATTTAAAGACGAATTCTTTAAAGATTTATCTAAATCAAATGAATTATCATTAAGTTTGTAGTTAATTGTGTCATACACATTATCAACCGATTGTATAACGCCAGAGCTATTTACATTAACCCGTTCTAATTTTATAAGTCTTGCAATCGCAATAGAGTTCGGTACAGATGTAGAATTAATATCAGATAGTATTGCAGATCGTAAATCAACTTGATATCCGGACCCAGATGTAACAACGACTATTGCATCCTCTATTTTATTGAGTGCCGTTCCAGATACAACGATTGAACCCTCTGCCGGAATAGATGTCGCATTAACGATTACATTAGTTGCTGCGCGTCTTAAGTTTTTTGTATAATTCCCGGATAATCCAAACACATTCGATGTAGGTTGTTCCCCAGTATATGACCCATCAACCAAGAATGTGTTCTGATACCCAATTGCCGGAAGAGTAGATATTTCTCTTTCTGATATCAGTGTATTAACATCGGCTATGTAATTCACTAAAACACTCTCGTTTCCTGTAATTAAGCCAGAATCCGGCAATGTTATGGTAGCGTCGTTAAAACTTCCACTATATCCATCTGGAGAGTAAACATCTACTGAATTGAATCTCACAACAGCACTATCGCCATCTTCAGCTAAGGAATCTGTTGGTAATATTATCGAGCTTGTTCCAGTTAGTGCGCCGGACTGTGAATCTGTATTAAATAGTTCTGCTCCGTCAGAAACTCTGCGTATATCAATAACATTTGAAACCAACTGTCCAACATTTATTGTTCCATTATTTACGATAGATGTTGACGTAGATAAAATGTTTACCGAAATAACACTGTACACTGGATGTGATACCGAAACAGTAAACACTCCACCAGTATTAGTAATGGTGGCCGGTTCGTCTTTTACTAAATTACCAAATCCCCAATCAACGGAATCTTGTGCGGTTCTTAATGAATTGTATGAGGATATATTATCAAAATCCAAATTACTATCGAATTTTTTTACCCACGTATAATCTACCTGCAATGTATCGGTGCTGACGGGAAGAGTACTACCGGTAATAGTTATTCTACCAGTTTCATTAAGCGAACCAGAAGAACCATCTGGGTTTTGGTTTGATACTAGATATCTCTCACCTGTTGTAAGATTGACAATGCGACTAACACTTCTGATTGGAGTGTGTCTTAAAGTCAAAGAACTTCTCGAGGAAGAACTTAGGATTGGGTTTTCATTAGTTACCAAATAATCCTGTGTTATTTCTGATATTCCGCTGATATCAGTAAAACTCAGGCCATCTGACCCATTAAAAATACCCTTGGATACGTCTTCTGCATCTAGCGATATTGTATTGGAAATCCAGTGCAATTTATCAAAACCAAACGGACTGCCTCCAAAATCTCCAGTATCTTTTATTAACTCATAATTTCCCTTTATTGCACCGTCTGTATCTGTGTATTTTTCTATAAAATTTGATCCAGAAGAACTGCCTGACACACCAGTAACAGAATCTATTGGTTGATATGGCAAGTCATCTGCCGATATGAGAGATACACGTCTCTGGGCAGCATTAAGTGTAGTGCTTTCTCCCTTTTGACCTAATATAAAATCATTTATAGTATTGATCGGGTCGTCGTTACCACTTTTGTCATTATATATAAACGAATCTATTTCGCTTACCAAATCTGACCCAAGTGTATATATATCAACTTTACCACCACTTCCAGGATCAGACACAGCTAGTTCGCCCACAGAGTTCGTTGTAACTTGTGTTCCGTCTCTTATTAGAAGTGGATCACCTGGGACAACAATTTCAGAATCAGAAATGCCAGGAACAACACTTAGTGCCGTAGAATATCCTAATGCTGTTCCAGTATTGCTTCCTGAAAAAATGCTTAATATTCTATTAACAAACTCATCGTCACTCTCCGAATCATTGCCGCCGGAAAACGATGAAATATTTGTAACATTAGATATGCTGTCTATATTATGAGAAACTACATAAAATCTTCCTATATTACCAGAAATCCCAGAAGTAAGAGCTTGCACTGTCGTTTCTATAGCAAACTCATCCGTAATACTAGCCAGAGCCAAATCAGCTCTCATTCTAACAGCATTTGCGCGATAAACGTTTGCACTATCAGACCTAAGTATTGTATCACTAAGTGTTTCAAAATTAACGCCATTTCGTGCGGTAACCACAGATCCTCTTGGTATAAGTACGTCAACGTCCATATTGTTTGTGGTAAATACAACGGTTCCTGTTGAGGCAGAACCACTAATTCTGCTCGCACCGTAATTTGATGCAAGCTTATCTATATCAGAGCCTGAGGCGGAGAATAGTGACTGAAGGTCAGCTATTGACTTTAATTGAGAATATAAATTCGCAAGCTGCTGTGCCTGTGCATCAATAAATACATCTCTTGCCACGGTTCCAGGCTTTGTATCTAATTCTGGCTGTACCAACCTAAGGTATTCTATATAAGAGACGACCAAATCATTAAAACTTTTAAATATAGCCATACAGAACCTCGATTAAACTAGTGTAAATTCTTCACTTATCTCTGTGAGTCTCTTAGAATACACGGTTGCTTGAATTTTTACTTCTCGTGGATCATCTAAAGAACGATAGGATACCACCTCTCCAATTATATGTATTAATTCAGCCATACTAACTTTTTGGCCGGTAAGTTGCTGTGTTTGCAAAACACGAAGTCTATCAAGTGACTGTGTAACCGACGACTTTATGTCCATTTCCATCATATTGACAGGTAATTCTTTACCTATGATGTCGTCACTAACCGAACATCCATACCAAGAATGAAATCTATTTGATCCAAGTTGAGTTATTATTATTTTAACTATATCTTGTCGTAGTTTTTCGGTATCCTTTACCGTTTTCATAGTTCCATCTGTCTGTATTTTTAGGTCGTTATTAACCAATGCAAAATCAAATGACATTATTCTTCTGTTTCCTGTGAATTTTGTAGTTCTTTCTTGGTTATTAGGCTTGTGTCTTTAATATAATTTGAAACAGAGTCGATCAACTCTGATACTTTATCTTGTAAAACTTTAACTGCATCATATATAGAAATATTAGCAGCTTTTTGTAAACTTTCTAAATTTCCCTTTAAAATTTCAAGTCTATCTTTGGAATCCTTGTTTAAAAGTGCAACAAGATGTTCTTCGTTTATTTGGAAAAGAGCAACAATAGTTACTAATATATCTATTCCAGAAATACCAGAAAATGATCCAAGCGAAAGCTCAATGCTCCTAACTGCTTGTTTTAAAAGAGATTCTGTCTCTGCAACCGCTTCCTCTACCCTATCCTCTATTCGTTTTGCTTGTGATATTGCATTACGTGGAACCTGTATTTCTATTAATGACGATAATAATCCACTTGAATACACATTTTTGGTCTCCAGTGAAAAATCCGTATCATTAAACCCAAGTAACCATAATTTTGCTTCTTGAATTGCTTTTCTTGCCGCTACCTGTGCTTGTTCCACATTGAGTTGACCAGACCTTTTCGGCTCTACCGGTTCAACCAAATCATGGTTTTCGTGAGCAACGTTCGCTATAACTGGAACTACGTCACTTCCTATGCTTGCCTTTACTTTGTTTGCTGTTTCCACAGCCCGTTCATATGACGGAGCAATACTGTTAAGTGCAAGATCAAGGCTGTTTTTGAAATCAACAATAAGGTCTTTTAGTGGCATAGACCCAAGCGAACTTTGACTCTCTGAATTCACGACAGATGAACCTTTTAATCGAATGTATAAAATTTGCTCTATCAGCGGCGGTGGATAAATGTCTTTTTCCCATCGTTTTTCATAAGAATCTTTATCAAGAAATGCACCAGCAATACGCCTCCTTGCCGGATGAACCCTAATGCGGCCATCAACAACCATTGGAAACAAATGTCCACGAAGTCTTTTGTCCGAAGCATTTGTGGTAACGCTGCCAGATATTTTTGACACATTGTTTACTAAAAATGTGTCTATCTCTTTAGGCGTGATTTTGCTGGTAAAATTGGTCTGCCGCTCTTTAAGTGATTTTTCAATTTCGAATCCACCTATAGATGTGTCCATTCTTAAAGATTCATGAACATTTCCGTTATTGTGTCTGTCAATTATCGCCACACGTTCCTGTGTGGACTCTTTTTTTGCTGGTAATACTGCTGGTAACCCAATCAATCTATAAAATGCATTTATTCTTGATTCCCTTTGTTTGTTTTTTGTCGATATAGGGCTTCCAGAATTTAATTGTTGCTCTGAACCAAGAGACGTTCCAAGATCGAAATAGGATCTGATTCCATCTATTTGGTTTATTGCATCAACGGCAAATTTTTCAAAATCAAAGTCATTATTTTTATTTGACATTACCGGTTACCTGGCTCTATGTCAGTTGTTGATTTTTGACGATGTCGTCTCTTTGGAAGAACTGCATCAGCAACGAACCGCACCGTCTCAGTTTTTAGGTCTGAACTTCCATATTGCGCTAATATCATTTTGTCACCAACCTTGGCGGTGATAGATGATGTCCCTGGTAGTGGCGAAGATATTTCGGCAATGGTGGAGCCTGTCGAAATATCAAATCGTTTATTTTTTATTGTCCCAAAATCTGTAAAAATTTGAACATCTAGTACAACATTATCTCTCATATTTTTCATTATTGCTGTTCCAGATACATCACGTGGAGTTATTCTTATAATTGCAAAGTCAGAGCCACCCGCGCGCGCTATATTTTTATCAATCTCTAGAAAACTCATTACACCGTCTGACATTCTTGAAACAATTACATTTAAAACAGAAATTAAATCCTTAGAGTAATCTAGAAGATCGCTCAAAATATTGTCTTGTATGCTCTGTATTGCTGGGCCATCCCCAGAATCGAAATCCTCTATTGGTTTATCTACTATATTTCTAATCCCATTTATGTAATTTTGCAACTTTTTATATAATTCATTGTATCTTGTATCAAAACCAACTAACTCTGGGAATCTGTTAAGGGCAGATTGTTCCATAATTTCACCAAACTGATTTCTAATTTTATCCTTTGCCGCTATTACACGTGGATGACACCCAACTCCTATAATGCTGTTTGCGATAAGTTGCTCAAAATTTGGTTCTATACAATAATCAACCATTCCCCGTAACACAACCCCACTGAGACCCCTAAAAACAATAACTCCGTTATCCTGGATATCCGTTATTGGAAATGATTCTCCAGTGATATTAACGTTTGTGTCGCCGGCGTGTTCAAGGCATATAATCTGATCCCGTCTCCCAGTTATTCTAACACGAAGGTGTGATGCATCGTAGCGAGATCCTATTGGTGCCGCAATACTAACTGGCTCATCAAGCTGTGGGTCTAACTGTGACTTAAGATTTTGTAGATACTGTCGTAATTTTGGAACATTTGTTTGGCCTGTTAATGGTATTAATTGCCAAGAAAAGTTAGGTATATCATCACCATATGAGGTTCTGGCGACCATGCCAGTTCCTCTTGGTGGCACAGCAAGTTCTTCTGGGCACTGTGATGTATTACAACAATTTGTATCAGGAAGACTAGTATTAAACAGAGAACCCACACCACCGAAGACCGATGGAGCAAAAACCCCAAGCATTGGCATACTCTCACTTGACGCTTCTCCAGAACCACATGGAATTCCGGATATTAATTGCAATAAAAGAAATATTAGTTCTAATATTGGTTTAAGAACCGATAATAGTCCTATTCTATTTGATAGGTCAGTAATAATAGTAAGTATTTTTTGTTTTCCTATTTCTGCACTCGCTAAATTAACTGGGTTACTATCGAAAGCAGACACTATTTTCTTAACATTATCTATTATAAGTTGTATTGTTGGAGCAATCTCCGTCATAACATAATATACCAGGGCCAAAATAAGTTTTATTACACTTTTTATCAGCACAATGCCAGCAGATGGTGGAAACAAAGATATAAATGGTGGAAGATATTTTTCAAAAAGCCTTATAACAGCCCCTATAATACAATATGGATTCATTAAACAACATAGTATTTCTATTATTGCCTTTATTATGCCCAGTATTGGTAACAAAAATCCATAAGCAGAAATTATTGGTGACAGAATTGTCAATAAACTACTTATAACAAACCCCATACTTGGGTTTATTTGTGTATTCTGTACGCTTTTAATTGTAATTCCACCAGGAATATCAAACTGCGTTAAGCTCTCATCATTGCGCTTTACACCATCCGATGGTTGAGCGTCAGCATCATATGGTGCTGTAAAATTTGGGCCAACTAACTCTAAAATCTCGTCTATAACAGCTAATGCTTGTGGGTCTTTAATAAAATGAAAATTTACCATTGTATTCCTGTTTTTGGTATAATTAAACTAGTATTATTTATTTTCAATAATGTCAACCTTATTACCCTTTTTTATATTATCTTCTGCCCAAAGTGGCTGCAAATTAAACCAATTACAGACTTTAAGAAGTTGTTTTCTATCACCTAAGTCAAATTTGGAAAGCGGTAGGATATGGTCTATTTCCCACTCACCATAATTTTCCCAAGTCATTCCCGGTTGAAACTGTTGCTCTAACCAAGTTTTAAGTTCCGCAATAGTGCAACCCAAGTCTCGAACAGCAGAGCCTGATTTTTGGTTATTTTTTAATGCACTATTTAAACGAGATCTAAGATTACATGATATTCTATAATTAATATCGTTTTTCCTGCGCTCTTTCTCTTTTGCTGTAATATTTTTCCTATTTCGTTTATCCCACAATTTTCGTTGTTTTTTAATTTCTTCATTGTTTTCTTTGTAATTGTGTTTCCTATTTGCTAAAATTTCTTCTTTGTTATTTTCATAATATAGTTTTTTTGATTTTTTTAGTTTCTCTGGATTATTTTTGCGCCAACGCCTATTCTTGTCGTTAATTTTTTCTCTATGCTCAACAAGATATTGCTTGTCGCGGCCGGCAATTTTTTCTTTGTTATTAATGCGCCAAATTTTTTTTCTTTCCAAAATACTCTCTTTATTTTCTTCATAATATTTCTTACTCTTTGGACGACGTTCATCTTTGTTTTTTTCGCGATTCTGGTGAGCGCAATCTTTACACCAAGAATTTAATCCATCTTTTTTACTTTTATCTTTACAGAACGCACTTTCTTCTTTTTCTGCTTTACATTTGCTACAAATTTTCATTTTCTTGCTCCAACTCCACATTAAATGTAAAAAATTTTACCAGGTATTTGGTATCCCAGTTCTAATCCATAGTGATTCTGTTCCCTGTATAGCCCTAGTTCCTCCAACTTCTGTGTCGCAAGAGCCATGATGAAAGTTCATCTTACCATTCATTAGTAGGCGAGTATCAGACATAATAGACATATCACCGCTTGATTTAAAAACTGTATTTCCTTGAATATCTAGCGTCATTCCTCTTTCATCTATGATTATTTTTTGCGTATTGCTCATTCCCGCTACATGTATTTCTAATTTGCCGGGACTACTAGATTCACCTATCTGTATTATAACGGCACCATCAGATTGGTGCATTACGCTTACTCCAGATAAATCCTTTCCATAGTGAGATATAATTCCGCCCTTTAAATCCAATAAAAGTGATTTAGAATCAGCAACATCTGCTCCTATAGATATTTCTGCACTTCCATCAAGGTTTGCGTGTAAACTGCGTCCACCAGCATTTGCATCAAAGTCTCCAATTTTGTTATTAATGGCTGAAACCATTCTATCTTTTGTTCCGTGCCAACCAGAATCTTTAATTAGCTGTGCAGTTTCCATCATGTTGTGGTGTGCAGTTCCGGCACCTTCTAGTTGTGCTCCTTCAGCTAAATTAAATGAGTCCGTGGTTGATATGCTGGGGCCAGACTCACCAAACGGCATAAGTTTTATATCTATACCATTGCCGTCTCTAAAACTACCATCACCCTTTTTGTCTGATTCAGTCACGTCCGGGATAGACGTAAGATATCTACTTAATATTGGAATATTACCAGTATTTGACGAAGCAGGAATATTTATTTTTGTTAGACCTTCTCCATCAACATCGAAACTCCACCTACTATGTTCTGCATGGTTAGATGCACTATCTTTGCTTGATTCATCGCTACCAGAAAGTTCTTTTCTTGAGTTAATTTCTAGATGATATTTGACAGATCTACGAAGCGTCTTATAAAGTGTTTGTAGGGATTCAGAAATATTGGTATTCGTATTTAGCGTGGAAGTATCAGGTATTTTTATGACATTTCTATTTATATCTAATATATTTCCATAAATATCAACAAGTGTTCCTTCAACCTTCTCTATTAAATGATTGAAATTAAGCATATTTAGGTTTAGAACATCAGTTCGCCTGGATTGTCTGCTTCCGTGCGGGGATAGCAAATTGTCAACGCCGCCGTCTTGATTTGGTTTTGCCATAGAACTGATTTCGCCAGATAAATATCTGACATTAAAACTATCAGCATACTCATATACTATGCTTCTCTTCTCTACTAATGGAGGATTTCTTATGGTGTCTCTGCTTATTTTGTTCGTTCGTAATTGAACCTCGTTTTGCGGAGATCGTCCTATTTTTGTTAATAGTGCCTCATAATCATCGCCGTTTAAGAAATTAGCTGTATTTGTATCGAATGTATTTTCTTGTTTGTTCTTATCTCTTTTTACTATGCCGTCTATTTTTCTTCCAGCCTCAGTAAAACTACAGATATTTTCAGACCTAAAAAAAGTGGTTTTTGAATAGGGAGATAGCTCCACACTGGACCCACTAACGCCGAGACTTGCGCTTAATTTTATATTGCCATCGGGTGTGAGATTTATATTTGATCCAGACCCAGATGACTTAAGTATTATCTGTCCTTCTTGTAGGTCTGGAAACTGAGTTGCGTTATAGGGCATATCTGAGGAAACGCCATCTTTGAAATAGCATTTTCTCAGAGGAACAGAAGCAATAATATATTTTTGCTCACTTGGTCCAGTTGCTATTATTACAACAGAATTAACTTCCGGCCCTATTAGTATGCCGCCACCAGCGCCGGCATATGGGTGTGGTATTGGACACTTAAATGTTTTTTCGACAGTATCGCCAAGATACATACACTCAACAAATGTTTTTCTAACATCGCGTATTACGGCCAATCGTATTGTTCTTATTACTCGCGGCTCTGCCATAGATTACCCCAGAATCAAAACAAGTTCTATTATATTAGTTGGATCTGCTCTATCTGAAGCATTATATACTTCGTCACTTGGAATTCTTGAATATTTTAGGTTATCACCACTTAGAGGTGCAGACAAAAGGTTTACGGGAGTTATTTCGTTTGTCTTTCCCTTTAAAACTTCGTTATGTATGTTTTCATTTTCCATTTTTGCTTGTTCATATTGTTCTTCTAATTTGGTGTAGTCGCTTGTGCTTCCAACCACAGCGGAACCACGCGGAGATTTAAGCCATTTTATCACACTATCCATTCTTTTCTGAACTATTGGTTTGTCGTTATCGCTTGTCACCCAGCCTCTCACTTCAACCTTTGGAAATCCTTCCTTATTTACATAATTTTTGGCCAACAAAATAGATCTTTGTAATTCAGATATATTAAATTTTGAGTATGGGTCAGACAACATAGTTCTAAACTCATCCTCTGATTCCGCATTCCCAAAAATAACCATACCAATATGAATGCCAGAAACTGGGTCTACTGTTTCACGCGAAATAAGAATATCATTAAACTCTACCTGATTACGTATAAGTGTCTTTCCAATAACATCAAGTGGTGTTGGTATATATTCTCCCAAAGCGTGGCCGTATCTAAGTTCAAGTTCTGTAGTAAAACTAGCATTCTCGTAAGAAAACTGATGTCTAACGCTAGTGACATAAAACAACAAATCACGGGAATTTAAATATACTACATCACCTATTTGATAATACTCATTACCATACACTGTAACTCTTCCCTTTACTATGTCTCTTCTGGCCTTAGAAAGCAGAAAGAGAGCGTAGGGCGCACACTGTTCGGCTGCATTTTTTAGAAAAGGTTTACTGGTTGTTGCGAGTGCCCTATAACCATACTGTCTCCACATATCAAAGTCTGTTGCTCCAGCCCAGAGAGACGGAATACCGGGAGCGATATTTCCTTTGTTGTCACCAATAAAATCTATTTCCCCATATACATCGACTCTGCAAAATGCATTTGCATCAGACTCCGTAAAAGAAGAACTAATAATTTGATCGTCATATATTATAAATCGTTTAGCCGAACCAGGCCCCAGCACATCATAGTAATCATCCTGTATTAGGTCTTGAAAGGGGGCTATCATTTCATCAAATGTTTCGCGAGAAAAATTACCAATCCCCTTCGTGTATATTGGTTCTTGCGCTTCAAGTTTGGATCGTAATGCTTTTGTTTGTTCTAATTTTCCAACAAGGGCCCTAAGTCTATCGGCAACCTTAAGTCTCATGGAATTTACTTGTAGGTTTTGAGGATTGTTTAGTTCGTAAACATAATTTTTAGTGTACTCTATGTCCTGCAGATTCGATGTTCTTCCTGTTTTTGCTTCTATCCTGTTGCGCAAACCAACTATAAGCTGGGAAATTCCAGACAATAGGATTTTGTTGATTGTGCTGGAATTGGTTTTCAGATACTGTCCGGAAACAAGTTCTTCTTCGGTAAGACCACTTATCACTTCCGAAACAAGCGCCGCGTCCTGCTTATAGGTTCTGCCCAAAGATAATGACTCAATCTGAATTTGCCATTCTAAAACTTCTTCATCATCTTTTGTGGTGCTTAATCGAGACTTAAACATTTCAGTTATGAAGTCTGGATATAATTGCGTGTTGTTGTTTCTATTCAAAACAAATAACTTAAGCAGCAACGAGAGCGGTATTCTATTATATTGCGGCGGCCTAAACTGAATGTGACCCTGAGAATCTGCAAATAACTCAAAATCAATTGTCTTTGCTACTTCCCTGCAAATCTCTATTGGTGTCTTGTATTCACTCTCAAAAATATTTTGTTGTTGTGTTAACCGGCGTACAAATGATTGTATGTCCAGGTCATTATCGTATTTGTCAGATATTATCAATAGATTTTGGTCGAGATTAAATTTACAATTAAACTGTGGTCTAAATCTTTGCAGCCTATTTTGTGTCATTATTTTTTTATTGAATTCAGCATAAGCCTCACCTTCATCACCGCTTGATAGTCTATCTAAACCCAATATAATATCACTGGCACTAAGTTTTATGTTGCTTTTCTTTGCTTCATTTTCTGCCGATATAAGTGAAGCCTCTTCTTTTGCTATTTGGTCCCTAAGATTTCGTATTATTGTTTCAAATCCAGAAACGACCATCTGCCTGTCTCTTTCATCCGGATCATCTGATTGAACTGGACCAAGAATTGCTGGCCTGCAATATACTGAGTTTAATTTATCATACGCCTGGGCCAACTGCGACCTAAGATTTTCAATCAAAGAATATCCACCACGAATATTGTTTTGTAATTTAAGTTTTGCTGCGCGAGTGACCAGTGATTGTCCAGACATCTCAACGGCACGAAATGGTCGAAAGTTTCCAAGTGTTTTGTTGGTGCTTCGGGTAATATCAAAAAATGAATGAAAGTAGCTAGGTGAAGCATTGCTTCCTGCTTCACTAAAAGTCCCTACATTTTTGGCATTATCATAAAATCTTTGAGCACTATAAGGAAACCCAGTAATTAACAGACTTACTGTGTCTGCCGCATCCTGACCAGCAAAAGGAGTTTCAACAACATTTACGCCAACAAATCTCTTAAGGTAGGCCATATCGTTTTCCGTACCCTGCAAAGATGTCCCCAAATTGGCATCAAGCGTTGCAACCATGACACCAGATTTCCACTTATAAACCATTCCCGGGCAATGCTTGTAGATTATTTTTGTATCATTGGCAAATGTTTCATAGTCTTGCGCTAGAGACTCATGCGTTGATGTTTGTCCTCTATAAAGCCCAAATTTATCCAATAAGAGTTTTTCCTTAATCCTTTCATTTGTTTCATCCAAAAACACTGACCCCTTTTTTATAAGACCGGTCGAGGAGTCTGTTTCAAACTTGAAGGGTGTTAGTGGGTCCTCCAAAACACCTTTTGGTTGATTCAAACTTGGTTTGGTATTTACGCGAGACAGGTTTAGCCATTTCAAATTACTTTGGCCACTTATATTTAGTTTGTATGACCCATTACTGGCATTATAGAATTCTGTTGCCGAAGAAACAACTCCCCCGAAAACATGAGTTCCTGCGTTTCTCATAAAGCTACCGGTTCTGATAGCCTTATAAATATCAAGTGAAATTAGTTTATCTATTCCAAACTGAACCATTTCATCCCGCATAATGGCATCAGATGCATCTGGGTCTTTTGAGTAGTCTTGAACAAATTTAGAGCTATTTAAAACAGAGCTGAGCGGCCCAACGACTTGGTTTGGTTTTGTTGTATTGCCCCTTATGTAGATATTTACACTATCCATTGGTTGGACAATGTTTTTTCCAAGATAATGTGTGCGCAATTGCCTTCTTGCATACTTTACATCTTCTTTACCGTTGGTATCTAGTATTTCTTTATTGAGCCTTAAAACGGCACTAACATACTGGTCCAACAAACTAAATATCACATCTACTAGTTGATACTCAGTAATAGTCAGCTGTTGTTCTGCTGGCAATTGAGAAAGAGCTACAGTAAAATTACTTCTATTAAAAGATGTTGTTCCAATGCTAGTGGTATGAGCAACAACTTTATCAGCAGCGCGAGAAGATACATTAATTTCGAAAATAATTTCAGCGTCAGCAGAATTACCAACCGCGGACAGTGGAAAACCGAATGTTGAGGCGACTCTATTTGCCCTAATACTACGAAGGCGTTGTTCTTTTTCTTTGGCCAAATCCAATATGGTTGATGGGCCAAGCAGTAATGTATTTTGTCCGATTGATGTACTGTTTTGTTCACCATAGGCTGCTGCCAGAGAAACTTCAATATCATCGCTCGTTATTTTTGTTAAATTATATGGATCTTCTATTGAGAGCGTAAAACTACCATCGTCATTTTCTATTCCGAGATCGGTAGATACATCACTTATCAGTGTTAGCTCTATTACACCGGCTCCTCTACCTATTCCAAATATATCTTTTTGGTCTGGGTCTATTACCCATGTTGTACTAGTGGCGGTGCGTAATTTGGCCTGTTTCTTGTAAAGGTGCTCACGCAATTCTTCTATTTTCCCAACAGATGCTTCAATTCCGCGCCTAAGCTCGCCATACTGCTTTACTAAATCTTCAATAGCTTCCTGATCGAGGCTAGTTTGTTGTACGGCAAATGTACGATCATCTAGGTTTTTTAGTGTAGATTTTTTCCAAGCTTCTGCTAGCTCTATTATCTGGTGAACTCTATCAGCATCTAGTTGCGCATCATCGGACACCAGTCTTGAAGCCTTGGTCAGTGCTTCGTAAGACCCAATTTGATTACACTTTTTTTCGAATAATATCTTGGTGGCACGAAGATATAATTTTTCGCCGGAATCCATAAATCTGCTATCATTCTCGTCGGACAAACCACCGAACGCGCGTTTTCTAATGTACGCCGTAAGTTGCGGTTCCTGTGAGGTAATTCTCCTGGTTTGCACATCATCTAAATTATCTATATTAGAGCCATTAAATGCTGTTCCTGGAACATTTGTGAATCCAGAGTCAACAAAAACACTTTCTACTGGCGGAGCCGGATTTATTCCACTAATTGCATTTGATACAAAACCAAATATACTATCCATTTGGTTTTTTGCTTCTTTTACAAACCCATCATAAGCGGATTCTAAAATACCAGAATTATTGCCAGCGCCAGATCCACTACTAAAAATAATCGCCATGTGTTCCTTTGAAGTCGGTTATTATGTCCTATTTCCCTTCTTTAAATTGTCTTTGGCCCACAGCGGTTGTAGGTTTGTGTAATGACAGGCTTTAAGAAGTTGATTTCTATCTGTTAAATCAAATTTAGAAAGCGGTAAGATGTGATCTATATGCCACTTACCATAGTTTTCCCAGGTCATTCCTGGTTGAAATTTAGAAGAAAGGTACAGTTTTAGTTCTCCAATAGAGCATCCCAAGTCTCTAACTGCAGACCCAGATTTATAGTTTTGTTTTAATGCCGTATTCAATCTAGATCTCAGGTTGCAACAAATCTTAAAGGAGGTGTCGCTTAACCGTCGTTCTCTACAGTATGTTGCGATCTTTTTGCCATTAAGCTTGTGATATTTTTCTTGATACTCTTTGGCATGTTGCTTGTTTGATGCACGATATTGCTTTTGGTATATTACTGCCTCTTTTTTGTGGCTGTCGCGATAGTTCCTGTCTCTTAATAAAATGCTCTTCTTGTGATTTCTGCGATACTCTTTTTTGTACTCGCGTATTTGTTCTTTATTATCCTTGCGATATTGTTTACGACATTCTAAAATTGAATCCCTATTGTTTTTGTAATATTTCTTCGAGTATTCTTTTATTTTTTCATTGTTTTCTTTTTGATATTTCTTTTTCTTTTCTGAAATAGTGTCTTTATTTTCTTCACGATATTGTTTTCCTCGCTCTGCAATTTTTTCCTTGTTGTTCTCGTAATATAGTTTTTTGTGTGCTGCAATTTTTTCTTTGTTATTTTCGCTGTATTGTTTTTTGTACTCTGCTATTTTTTCCCTATTTACTTCTCTGTGTTGTTTTGTACAAACTTTGCACCAACAGTTTAGGCCGTCTTTGTTTGTTTTGTTTTTACCAAACATTGATTCATCTTTTTCTTCTTTGCATTTAGTACAAACCTTCATTTTATTTACCTTGGAGCAATGTTTCCACTGCCCTGTGTTATTCCCAAAGAAGCACTTAATGAAGTTGAACCACCAAAAGAAAGTGGAGCATTTTCAGGATGGAACTGTGTTGGGTTTTGTGCTTGATTTGGAAGGCCAAATAAACCACGCAAAGTATTGCCAACAGCATTAATTGTTCCAGATATTAGTTGGCCAGCAATATCCGAACTTAAAGGTTCCTTGTGCCATGCCATAAAGTTTTTCCTGCTGCCTCTTGTTTCTGTTGCCGTAAAATTAATACTATAGTTAAATAGTCCCAGTTTGTCAATACTTTCCGTGACAGATATATCATTAAAAAAACCACGATACTGAACGCCTTGATAAAATAAAGAAACACTTAAAGCAAGTGCAGCCAATGACGGGCGTAGAATGAAATTACCTTCCCTATTTTGTTGCGCTAAACCATAAAATACTGTTGCTAAATCCGCATTAGATAGTTCTTGTGACTCAGTGACCATATTTATTATGTCATTTTGTTGCCCAGCAGCGATAATCTCAAAAGCATTATTTTCCGCGCGATATACATCTCTTAATACTTGAATTCCACGAACACCAGACGATCCCGTGGTCCCACTTAATGTTAGTTTTGTAAGATTATCTCCCCAGTACTGAACTACAAAACCACCCTTTGTTCTGGTTGCTTGTATTTGTTTGCTTTCCGCCACAACAAAACTTTCTGGGTTAATATACATTTGGACCGTGCTGCCATTTGGAAGGCGCCAAGTCATTACCTGCTGATTTCTATTGGTTATTCCATGGCCAAGCCGTGTGTTAGGCGGAGTGTCGAGCATCTGACGCAATTGCCCAAGTGCATCCTCATTGTCACTTGCAAAATGACCAATATTTTCTCCAAAATCCTTTATGTCCTGTTCAATTGCCATAAGGGCTCCAAATTACCATGTTTAGTCGTTTTTCAGTTTCTCTCTTCTTACTTCGGCGCCAACAACCCTTTTCAACTCTTCGCTGTTTTTAAGTGTTGCATCTAATTTCTCTGGACTTAATTCAAACTTAAAAATACCATCACCAACCGGATTTATTTTAGCATTCAATACTATATCCTGTGTAATTTTTTCAGATGTAGTAGACTTGTTACCAGACACAGACGCCTGAACGGCTCGCACATCAGCAGTAGTTGTTCGTGGTGCCGTCAATGCTCCACCAGATTCAACTGTGCCTCTTGCTGTAGTGGGCTGCTGGCTGTTAATTAGTTGTGCTGCTGCTGCCGCTGACGGTGTATTGGTAGGTTCAGGTGTTTTTGGTTCTTTTGGTGGCAGTGTGTTTGCCCTAGATTGTTCTGTATTAACTGGTGTAGTGTTTAGTTCTTTTGGTAACGGTTGCTTCTGCTTTTTTATACCGAGTTGTTCTGGTAAAATATATTCCTGTTTCAGTAGGTCGGTTAAGCTAGCCATTCGTTCTTCCATTACCGCAATTTCTGCCTTTTTCATGTTGCTTAGTTTTTCTCTAGCCTGGCCGCCACCAACCTCTGTAATTGACTTACTAAGTTCCATTATGGCTTTTTTTAATATTGGTTCGGCAAATTCTTTGACGGGGATTTCTCCAGTGCTTTCTAGTCTTTGTTTCTGTTCGTCGCTCAAATTATTAGGTTTTTCGCTCTTTACTAGCAACTCTCTTACTGCAACATTGGTAATGTCTCTTGAGTTCTCTCTTCCTGCCTTTATACCGGTTTCGACCTCTAGTCTTGTCTTGACTTCCTCTCTTTTGCCACCAGCTTCGCCAATTCCAAGCGACTTTGTTACTGCATCAACTAGTTTATCGGTTAATTTTTCTGCACCAGCAAGTTTTCCAGTGGTTCTTATATCCTGTGTTGTAATGGTTCCTGTTTTAGCCATTCTTTCGGAGGCATACAAACCGGCACTAACCATTTCTTGCCCCAATGATACCAACGTGCTTAACTCTGCAACTATTTTTTCTCCAGATTCTATTTGTGTGGCATTTAAATTAATAACCTGTGCAGTCAAACTATCGGTAGTTGAGTCTTTAACTCTTTGGCCTTGCCCCATGGTCTCTTGTAATTCTGATAATGCATCGCTAGGATCACCGACATCAAGGCCGTTCGCATCGATATTTTTAAGAATACCTATCATTCTGGTTGCACTACTATCGCTGCTATTTGTCATTTGTTGCAATAGTTTTCTTTGTATCAAAAAGTTTTGTTCTAATGCTGGGTCCGCTATTGCTTGCTCTCGTGTAATAATTTCTCCACCAGAAAATTGTTTTATTGTGTCGATTAATCTTTGAGAAACTTCGGCCATACCTTCGGCACCCTTATCTAAAAGTGCTTCCATCTCTAAACCAGCACCAATTGCCCCCTTTCCTCCACCAACACCAGTGGATATCCCTGTGAGCGCCCGCATTTCAAATCCCATTCGCTCCAACCCGCCAACATATTCCTCTAGCAACTTTGGAGCTAGACCTTTTCGGTTGTCTCCAAGAGCAGAAGTAAAAGCCTGCAAAAGAGGAGCAACGGTTTTAATCGTTCCACCCCACATGGCAAGCTTTGAGGCATTATCCATAATTGCTCCAGCCGATTTACTAAAACTTAAACCAGACTTTTCTGAGGCAAGAGCTATATCTCCCATTGATTCGGCTGCTTCTTCTGCTGTGGCTCCCAACTCGAAGTGCGCCTTTGACATCATCTCTGCTATTTTTGCAGAATCAACTCCCTTGGCGGCCCCCACCAAAAGAGCTGTCGTGGTTAGCGTTGTACTCGCTCTGACGTCCTTTGTAGCCTTTTCCAGAGACACAAGGCGTCTCACTGCATCATCGGCGCTAAAAACGTCTCTGAAGGCCGCCTGTGTCTTTGTGACGTCTTCCATGGTGGATTTAGTATCAACCATGGCGTTGGTAAATTCGTTTCTAAAGGCGCCTACATTTTTAATAGCCGAGTCAAATGATTTACCCATGGCCAGTTGCATTTGCATAGCGGCTTTTTGAATATCCATAACGGGCTTTTGTACTTTTGAAAAAACACCAGTTGTATCATCTACTTTTTGAAACCCAGACTTCATTGTTGTTTGGGCCGCGATTGCAGTTCCCGGCCCTACCATTTTCTTGGCAGATTCCATCATGTGCTTCAGGTGCGATGATAGTCCAGAGGCAGTACCATCGCTATCAGAACCTATGCTCTTTTTGGCCTCCAGAACCTGCTCTTTAATTAATTTCACTTCTTTCTTAACATTTGTAAGTGTCTTTTCCATCGGCTCAAAACTGGCCGACAAAGACCCAGAAAGACTAGACACACCTCTTGATGCTTCTTCTGAACCATAAAACATGTTTTTAAGACCACTCTTGGCCATTTCAAGTTTTTCTAGTAAACCATCCAAGAAACCAGGCTCAGGAGTTTTTATCTTTAACTCAAGGGGGTTTTCCAATTTCTGGCCTACATCATCTACTTGTTCATTAAGTTCGTCAAGTTCAGACATATTTTATTCCAAATCAAAATCAACCCAATATTTAGCGTTTATGTTTTTTATTGGGTTTTTAAAATTTTTAATTGCAGACTCTGGATTTGTGCTTTTCACAGAAGATCCTCTTTTTTCGCTGGGTAAATTAATCTTTCTACCAAATATGCTTTCAATACCCTTAACAAACTCTTCTTCTGGAACCAAGACGGCATTTTCTCTTGACTCTTTAATCTTTCTAACGGCTTCTGGCTCCATAAAACTAGCCAAATACTCAACCATATCCCTGTGATGTTCGAAAGACTCTTTATTGTCTTCTACAACATTATTATAATACCACAACCACTGAGAAGAAGTGATATCATTAAACATTTCGTGGTCAACGGGCACACCCCACATTTGGCATAATTTCCAGCGGAGCCTGTGCCAGGGCTCCTTTACGAGTTTTTTAGTTCTTTCTCTGCACCAGCTTCCTTTTCTTCTTTCGCTGCTACTAGTTTTTCATAGGCAGCATAAAGTTTTTCAACAACCAGTAATTGTAGGTTGTCTATTACGGAAATGCGTTTGTGAAAATCGTCCTCAAATTTTCCCTCAATTTCAATATTGTCCAAAGAAACACCATCTATTTTTCTTAAACAATTTGCTAGCGTAACAATTCTTACTTTAAATAAGTCACTTGCTTCCTTAAATCTATACAATGTTTCCAATATTTGATTGTATTCTTTATTTGTCAATGAACTTATTTCAAACTTTGTGTCGCCAATTTCTACAATTTGTGTCAGACGACCTATAAAAATTAATTTTTCCAAATCCTTGGATACTGGTTTTGGAGGAGGCATTCTGAAAACAACTGGTTCTGCTTCCTCAAACTGTGAAAGCCTTTCGTTAATATCTTCATTTTCAACAACATAATTTTTTGGTGCTGGCGCAACCTGTGATTGACTTGTTCCTTGGTGTGATAACTTTGACATATTATTTCCTTAATAGAAAAGTATGGTGCCTAGTAAAATAAGCACCATATGATTATAAATAATAAAACGGGGGAGAAAAAAGAGGGTGGCTAAATTGTCTTTCATTAACTGTGCTTTATAAATTATTCACCGCTGAACAAAGAATTCAAAAGACCAGCTGCATCCATTGATCCAAGACGACGTCCAGAATTAACCTCTGCCTCGACACCACCACTATCAACCTGGCGTTCCACAGGGCGTAAGGAACCATCTCTTCCAAGCTGAACTGCATAGGCTGTTTCACACCAAATTTCTGCAGTTTCTGTTATGATGTAGTTATCGGCAGAGTACGGCGTATCGTATCTGGTAAACCAACAATTTTTATACGTCATTATAACCTTGTTGCCATCATCATCGGATACATTTGGTTCAGTTCCACTGACATCTATTATGTCTATATCAAATGGAATTCTTTGTGAATTAATGAATCTAAATCCACGAGAAAATGATTCTGGTAATCGCAATTGATCAAACACTATTCTGCGAACGCTTAAGCTAAAGTCAGTAGCACTACTCGGAACAATCTCTATATTTCCGTCTGTACCTATTTCTTTTATTCTAGTTAATGGCCTATTTTGGGATGCTGTTAATTCTTGAAGTGCACCAACCGGACTATTAAAAACCTTTATAATAATCTGGGTAGAAAGGCCAGAGTTTGTTCGGTGCCCTGCATTGATATTGGTTCCAGTGCTAGGAAAACCACTTGCTGATAGAAAGTCTGTCATTTTTATTTACCTCTTATTTAAGTATTCTGTAATTCTTTCGAATTTTCTTTCTAATCTGGTGCTTTCTGTAGAATCACTATATAACCATTCGATAATATTATAAGAATTCTTTCCGCCAAACTCTATGGAAAGAGTACTGCCGTTGTGTCTTGCAAGAATTGCTGGACAAAATGTCCCACTGACACCACTAACTATTTCGTCCCTAATCCAGTATAATATTTTTTTAGAACCAGATACCACATTTATTCTTGGAGCACCGTTATGCCAACCTATGTGTCCATCTCCATCTATATATCCACGAATAAAATGATTCACACAATTTGCCGGTATATTTGGTTTGTCTAAAACCATAGATTTTCGAGGAACTATATTAAAATTAACCTCAAGGTCAGAGACAATCTTTTTAGAAACAACCGAAATAGTAGAATACTTTAAACGTTTATTACCCCTAATTCTTTCTCTGTTCCACGTTTTATTGTCTCTCCCAACAAATAAACACAATTTTTCAAGATGTTTTTTGTCGGATCGTTGAAGCTCTACAGTTACCACAGTTTTTTTGTTATTTATACATCCATCGGCCGCTATAAACCCTCCCCAATAACAACCTTCTTTGCTTGGAATATTAAACACATCATGATTTATTTTGTGCCGCGTGTGAAGTCTTATTCCAACACCATGCAGTCTATTTAAAACCGAATCAGATGATATTCCAAGTATCGCACCAACTTCTTTCATGGTTAGCCTACCGTTGTCGTATAAGCTAACCACTATTTCATTGTTTATGTCGGGTCGTTGCTGGCCCCTTTCTGTTTTCATTTATTATATTAAACCAACACTGACATCAATAAATATCCAATTGATAGGATATACTGGTTGTACTTCAACAGATATATTAAATTGCCTTGGATCGACATCATCTCGCGCAACACTCAGGTTTCTATATGCACTTAGTAATCCTTGTGACATAAGTGCATTTAATGTCTTTGTTACCTGTGACGTTATAGACGCAATTAATGACTTGTCTTCAGGTTGCCCTATAAACCCCTGTAATACTGATCGCAAAACGGTTGCAGTGCGATCTCTAATGAAAACTATTGATAATTCCTCTTCTTCTGGTGATGCACTTGAAGTTGTGGTTTTACCATGAACAATTTGCCCACCGCCTGTTACTGGCTGAACAACCGCAACACCATTGTTTCCAAGTTCATTAAGCAACACTGGGCGTAGTATTTTACTACGAAGAATACTAAAGCCAGTTAAAATTTTTCTTGTTAGTGGTCGTGCAACATTTGGCTCAGATGCCAGCAACCCACCAGCAGCAGCTGCTTGGTAAAAACCATGAATTGTTGTGTTAGTGCCATTTATCGTCCTAATTATTTCATCTGGCCAGAAATAAATAGCTCTAAAGGTAGTTCCAAAATTAGTTGCAACATCGTAGTCCTGAAGGTCCTCTATGTTGCCAGCCAAAACTTCCTCGGCGTCGTCACCCTGTAGTCCCTCTATTACTCCAATGTCTTCAACAGCAACCAATTCTCTTCCTGCCAACGCGGCATTAGTTACACCCATAGGTGCACCAATCAAACAAACTCTTTCGCGTTGGTTGGCCGTATTTGACATAAGCTCGCAGTGTGCCACCGTAGCCTGTTGAATTGCACTGAAAGCACTATCAGGAAGTGGAACTACCATTTGGCAATTCACGGCCTCAAGTGCCTCAAGAGCGGTGGCCCAATTTGTATCAAAGAAGTCTGCGTCGTCTACGTCAATGTACGAACACCTTAGGCCATCTCTCACCCTGATTGCTCCGCCAGTGTATAGGTCAGAAGTAAGAAGCAGTCTAGCAGAAGTATCTGCGTCATCTACTAATTCCCATCTTAAATCAGTTTCTGTTGCTGTCCAACCAGAACTTCCAACCAAAGACGCTGAAGTGACGGTTATAATGGTATCATCACCAAAACTGTCACCAACTGCAGAAATAGTATATTCTCCTGCAACAGCACTAACATTGTTTCCATAACGATCAAATGGCAAAATACGTAGCTTCTTCAGTGTATCATATTCACCAACATCAATATTATAGGCAGCAAACGAAGCGGAATCAGCCGTAAAAGTAAATCCACCAAGTGTTACTTCTCCATCATGTCCCTCGTCCTCAACCTGACCATCCAATATAATGGTATAACTGTAGGTGTATTGTGCATTATCAATAAACCCGCTGTAAGGATCAGATGTAATACCAGAATTGTAGAACGCAACCTTTGTTGGAAATATCTGTGTTTCATCCGCAGTTTCGCGATCAATGACCATAATATTAACCGAAGTATCTGAATCAGGAACGCCATTAAGTGTGTATCTGAAGGCATCTATGTCTGCTGACGCAACTGGTGTACCAACGGTGGGAAAACCTTCTGTAGCGACAGTTAATGGATTATCGGATTCCAACAATACTTCAGAAGTTCTTCGTGGCAGCGGCGGCTTTGCTTGAAGGGCCAATACCGCAAATGCTCCATTAGCAAAGGCAAGTTCTGCGCCTAAAGACAAAGTGTTTGTAACAGACGGTCTGCCGTGTTTTATGTATAATTTGTTTGCATCAGTAAATAACTCTGGATCATTAAGGTCCTCTGTCGCAATATATCGAGCATCAAGTGATTCGCCCTTTTTAAGAACACCACTAGTAACCTTTACTGTGAACCTATCACCGCGATCAAAGGCGGTAGCACCCTCTGTTATTGCAACGCGCAGGATACCGTTATCCCTTACAACTCCGTCGCTTATAAATACAACCGGAGCGCCGTAGGCATCCACTGGTTGTCCAGATACGGATCCGATGGCAGTAAACACGGTTACATCTGGAATTGGATCGCCGTAAGCATCGCGTATAACGCTTGTTGCCCTAAACGTCCATGTTTCTGCTGGAGCATTTGCGTCAATAAGTTCTATTGTAGACATAGAACCATTACCAACATTCGCGGTACTAGGAGGAGCATACATACCGCCCTGATCAACTAAATGCGCTCTTTGAAGCTCTATTCTTCCGGTAGATGGTTCAAGGCGATAATCGTATCTATTATCGAATGGGTCGGTATCAATTGTTTCTTCAATTCCGGTTAAGGGAATATTGTTTTTGTAGATATCAGTTCTCGCTGATATTAAATCAGTTTTTGACAGCTCAAAGTGCCTACCATCAGGAGCAGTTGAACCAGAGAAATCTGGATTTACTCCATCAGCCCCACCGCCTTCGGCACTCAAAATAATACTCTCTTCGGCTTGACCCAAGCCTATTATAGCCAGAATCCGTAAACCTCCGGGAATACTTACGCCGCGACGAATTGTTCGCACTCTGGAATAGGTTCCTGGGCGTGTGTAACCCGAAATACCTGGTAAATTGGCCATTCTTTTAGTCTCCTATTAATCGGATCTATTAAGGAGGCCCAAGCAAACTCCGAATAGGGCTCACCTTACATTTAATCCAATAATATTGATAGATTTTTTATTTCATTACAAAGTATCTGCCATTGTTATTTGTTGATTTATAGTTAGTGCATCGGCAGTCTCTCCTCCCAAGGCACTAAATGTCAAACAAACACCAATTCTTTCTACCACATCACTTATTGGAATGTGCACTTTCCACTCACTACGTGCATCTATGTTAATAGACACAGAATACAAGTAATCATTTGCATATTTTTCTTCGTGCTCACCAGACGTTGAAAGAGATTTTATAAAAAGCCCAGCATTTTGTAAATCTAATCTTCTGGTTCCCATCAAAGTCACCTGTACAATGTCTGATATTTCTTCTCTATCTGTTTCACTTTCTGCTACAACCTTTACCTCAAATGTTTGGTCCCAGGCGCCGACCAAAGTATGATAGGCGGGAGTGTATATCGTAGCACTATTTCCGTAACCATCTGTAATTATTTCTTTTGTATTAATAATTCCCAATAAGTTTTGGTTGAAGGAAATTGGTATATACCTACTTCCGGTGTTTTTTATGATCAGTGATGGGTTAAACTTTACGTCGTAGCGAAAAGTTCCACCAATGAAAATACGAGTAGTTTCTTCGTCATCAAGGCCAGCGCCAGGAGACAAACCAAGATGGCTAGGTGTTTTCGGAAAACCGAAATCATCGCTCAAAAATCGATATTCTCTATCTCTGGAAAATATATCTCTTAAGTGATCAATTAGTATATTTTTCCCAGCAACTACGCCTATGTCCGATACAACCGATTCTAGGCCGAAGATGTCTGAAAGTACTCTATGTGAGTAAGGTTGAACCATTTAAAACTCCAATTTTATATTACTTCAAACTCTGTTTGCCCAGCAGGTAATGTTTGTGGAACTATAAAGTTCTTGTTTTGAGGGAGTAGTTTTTTACCATTAGCCTCTCCTTCAAAAAGTGCAACATATTTTCCGGGTTTAAGCTGACTCATCCATTGTCCTGCTCTATTTGTTTTGGTCTTTTTTACCACCTTGTCAAATGAATCATAAATAGTAACAGACACACCAGAAATAGGAATTGTTGAGTTTCCGCTGCTTAATTTTAATTTTCCTTTAACCATAATTATTGGTTCTGTTTGCTCTGGCTGAAAAGAAAAATTCTTAAACCCAGAAACCGGTCCTGTATTCGGTTGGGCCACACTAATTTCTGGTTTATTTTTTATTGCACCGTTTTTTGAGGTATTTAATAAGGACTTAATATTTTTATCAATGCCAGAAATCTGGGACTCTAATTGTGATATTTTAAAAAGTATTTCTTCCAACATTTCTATTCCACTTCTTTCGGCCATATATTCCTCTCTTAATGTCTAAAATTAACAGTAATTCCTCTTATTTGGATTCCGGAAGCAGAAGATGTGTTTGAACACAAATAGTATATTTGCACATAATAAGCACTTTCACTATAATTTATTACTTCCGATATTTCACCACCAGATATTTCGTCTATTGTTCCGGTAGAAGTTGTGTTTACAAACTCACCATTAATGGATATTGTTATCGGGTCACTAACGGGTTGCACTGGACTACTTGTATCAATTAAATTAACACTTCTTTTAAATATTCTTGCCGTAATAGATGCAGCCGCAGCCTGTGTTGTGAACCTGCCTTGTATTTGTGCTGATTTTATTACAGAACCATTTGGTAAACAATTTATTGGGAAATACAAGTAACAATTATTTTTATCTGTATTATTAAGTTGCCAGTATGTTCCGCCATCCACAATTGTCCAAAACGGCTTTCCATCACCAGAAACCGTTGAATCGTATCCAGTAACACCAGCTGAAGCATGTAGACTAATACTATCTAATAAACCCTTATTAAATCCTATGGTATTAGTATTATAATCAAATTGTGAGGGAGAAGCACCTATTGTATTTTCAGCGCCGCAATGAGATATATCCGGTAGTTTATTCCCGGATATAAAACAATCTGCTACTGACGCACTGCTGAGCGTAATTGGTGCGCCAGTTAGCATTGCCGCGCCCGCATCATACATGGTATTATTTAAAATTGACGCATTTGTTATTGCATAGGTTGAATAAATAAATGATGTTCCTTTGCCCTCAAATGTATTTCCAACAACAGATATACTATCAGCATCACTTGAAAACTCAATGAACTGTGTTGTGCCACCAACAGACGATTGTGTAGAGTTTTTAAGCCTATTTCCAGAAATTACATGATAATCACCACTTAATTTTATTAGATTGGCCATTTCGTCACCATCTATAGTATTATTAGATATTCTTACGCCTTCGTTTGCTGTGCTCACGTTTACTATTCCCATTGAATCAGTGTCAGTAAACCCAACCAACATGTTATCAGATATATCCAAATAGCTTGCCTGCGCTTTTATACCTATTTTGAAGGCATAATTAGTGGCGCTATCTGGTGTGCTAAAATGGTTTCCTGAAATTTTTGATCTCTCTCCCTTCCACCAAATACCGTAGTCTCCTGGGCCAATAAAAGTGTTTGATACAACACTTGCGCGAGCCGAATTGCCCAAAATATATGCAGAGTACGGGAGAGCCAAATTGGTTGCATTATTTGCGTCACCAATTTGGCTCAAAGTGTTTCCGAGAATTGATGTTATGGTCGATGTGCCCTTTACATATATTCCGCGCAACGCCTCTCCAATATTTAATAAGTTATTGTGAACGTCCACAATTCCAACAGAGTCATCAATCCAAATAAATCCAGTGTCAGAGTAAGGTGCCCCAAACGTTGCAACATTTACAAGAGTATTGTTAGAAACTGAGACCCTGCTTACGTCCTCAATATAAATTCCAAACACAGAACTATCAAGTAATTTAACATTCTCTATATAGTTTTCGTGTATTATTGCTTGTGATAAAACATTTCCTGTCGCAAGTGTATTTATAATTCTTATACCATTGGATACATTGTTGGTAGACAAGACATTTAATTCACCAACAATTTTATTACCAGATATTGTTGCTTTTCCAATGGACTCACCAATGTCAATAAATATTCCTCTCAAATCTGTATTGTCTGTGTTATCCAGACCTATTGTGTTTCCTATTATATTTAAATTATCTATTTCGCGAGAACTACTACCAACATACACGGCATATGATAATCCAACGCCAGAAACACCAAGAATGCTATTATTTTTTATAAGTAAATTATCTGTGCCGGTTGTGCCAGATATACCAATATACACATTGTTTATTTTTGTATCTCTTATTACTATGTCCGACTCTGCTGTTATCTCAATGCCAATGTCTCCACTATTACTGGAAATTATGTCATTGAACTGAATTAAACAATTATCTATTTCAACATTTGATCCAGATACCTTAACTAATGGACCCTGAAGACCAGCCGTTGAACTGGAAATTTCTATATTTTTTAAGAAATTGTTTCCGACCAACTCTATAAAGGCAGCATTAAGATTATTTTGATTTATTATTTTGTGTCTGCCACCGCCAAATGGTAATCCTCCAACCAAAGATACTCCATTCGGAACGACAATCTTTCTAGTCGGATGCACGGAATTAAGAATCCTAACAGTAAGGTGCTCTCTGTTTGGGTAGCTTTCGGCAAACAAAAGTGCTCCCTCAAGGCTTCTAAAATTCCCCACCACATTATTTGTTTCATCTACAACCAAATCCAACTTACTATCTAGGTCGTTTATAAACCTTCTGATATCAATTACGGTTGATATTTCTCCATTTACTACGGAGACCTTATAAAGTGGCAGAAGCTTTCCAAGAGATGAACTGGCGTAATATCCATCTGTCAGCATTTCTCCAATGCTATCCTGCAAAACCTCAATTGATCCAAAGTTATTAATGGCAACTATTCTATCACCATTAATAAGGGTTTCGTCATCGTTAAATGAATTCACTATCACTTTTTGTGTTTCTACTGACACCCTTACACCATCTACGTATGCCACGCCACCACGCAAAGGTAGTGCCTGCATTCCAGTGACCACATCGGCATATGTTAGTGCAACTAAATCGAAACCACGAACAACGCCATCGGACCTTAAATCAGAAATGGGAAGCTGGCTAAAAACTTCAATAAAATCATCGCGGACTTGATCAGCCCCGATATTACCAAATAATCTTCCGTCAACCAGATTGGTTATTTCAATATCACCGTTAAAATTCGCGGTACATAGTAATAGAGAATAATCATCATTGGCGGCAGAAGAAACAATTAGTGTTTCTGTTCCAACAACCACTGACCCATCCTCTATATGTATTGTTATATAGTCAAGGCCATTCGGGTGATATAGTTTGAATCCACCAGTAAATGTTTCATCAACGGAAACGGTATCACCAGCGAATGAGTCATCAAGAAGATTGAACGACAAAAGACTTCCAACGGAGTCAATTAAGATACTAAATGTTCCTTCTGGGAAAGTATTTGATATAGATACAATCTCAAAGGCAGAACCAAAACTTGTTCCATACGATATTCTTTGATGAACTTGTGTTCTGCCATCCTCATCTACAAATATTTGCACAGTTCCATTATCTGTCTCTGTCCCGCTAATTGAGTTTAATGACACATGAGATTCGTATGCCTCAACCGTAAATGTGGTAGGTGACGTGGGCGCATCTATTTGTTCTGCTAAAAATACAGAAATAGATGTTGTAGTTGCGGTCAATACTGTATAACTACCATTTGTTTCTGTGGTCTGGTGATCAAGTATATGAATAACAGAACCTGGGCCAATTCCATAATTCAGTGGGTTTATTAGCTGACCGTCACTATTATAAACAGAAAAGGTTCCAGTCGCAGAATTAATAGATGCAGTTCCGGTGAACTTTGTTGCAATTGAACGTATACCGGTTCCATTTATATTATACAAACAATTTAGGTTTCCAACAACCACATTTCCGGCGACATCTGCTCCGTATGCATCCAGACCCAACGGATAATTTCCATTAAATCCTTCCATAATTTCTATTGTATATTCCGGACCAACCAAATCGTGTGCTATTACTAGTTCATTCCCAACACCTGCCGCTGTAATGGGAAAGTGATTTTCTGAATTTGGGTCTGACACAAATGCATTAATTCGTTCTGCAACGTGTTCTGAATTTACTGGATTCGATTTGTTTGTTCCAATCCTATCATAATTTAGATCTGTAATTATTAGCTCTCTGAAGGTGCTATTTCCAAGACCAACTTTTATTTTTACATCATATCCGTCGGCAGCCAGTATTGCGCCATTGAATCCAACACTAACAACCCTTGCCGCATCTGGTCGTACAACCGAAATTGTATCAACCATGGTCTCGTTCGGTCTAATACCGCACGCCAATGGGGCATATTCACTTGATACTTGTCCTGGTTTGTATATGCTCGCCGAAACACCGTCACCAGATGCCTTGGTTTCAGAAAAAATATGAAATACGGCAACCTGATTTGCTAGTAATGAGGGCAAATCACCTAGTGTATCACTTTCTGCTAAGGGACCTATTGCTCTTACTTGGAATGCTCCAACATCCAGAACACCGGACATAGTGTGTATAACTAAAACATCCCCAACACTTATTTTATAAGATGATAGAGATGTCTCTCCAGTCAGTGTAACAACACTTCCACCAGAAGCATAAGTAACGCCACTCACTGGGCCAATCAAACGACGATCAGAATTAAAAAACTCATATGATCGAACATTTTTAATTATTCCGTTGGCATGAAGCTCATCAACATGCTTTTCTATTAAAAGATTTGACCCAGAATCCAGTGCATCTATTGCGCCTTGGACAGTGGAAATTGACTGATCGATACTGACAAAATCAGAACTATCAACAGATATTCCGCTTGCTGCGTGTTTTGTTGTTGAGGGTACGTTTAAATCTATGTGTGGCTCTGTTGTTGTGCTTCCAGAAAACAACCGTGTGCTTAATTCATTTATTGCGTCACCAACTGTGATAGAGGCCATACCTGCGACGCCAATTTGAGTGCCGCTATTTATTTTTATATGATATCCGTCGTGATAATTGCCAAGGCCCAAAATATGAAGGTTCAGTCCAGAACCCTGTGAGGAAACCGATGCAGTGATGGCATCAAGATCGGTACGAGCAGAGCTTATGAGGTTTTTTAAATATTGTGTCCCAAAATCAAGATCCAGTTTTGATTCTTGTACTGCTGCATTATCACCAACATGTGAATTTGTTATTGGTAGGGTCGCCAAACCAATACCTTCAAGAGAACTTGGCTTTATATTACCATCAGCATCCAAAGAAACATTAATGCGGCTTGTTAAACTTGGTTTGTTTCCTTGCGCATTAATACCAAGCACACGCTGAATTGCAAAAACAGCGTCGCGCAAGGAATTAAGTACATCACCGCCAATTTCGGAAACATTATTTTCGATTCTGGCAATTTCTAGATCGGAATCGAGGTCATCTGGGAAAACGCTCATTTTCTAAATCCTTTTTATAATATATCACTTATTGCTACACCAACAGAAGTGGAAGTTCCATCTATATCACCTACTGAGCCAGCAACACTATAGCTACTTGTCACGACACGAACGTTATCGAACAGAATAGTTGGTTCGGGGTCTGGCCCCGTACCTCCGTCGACGTAATTTGTGTTGCGAATTCTAATGCGAGGAACAACATCAAACATGACATTATCCTGGAGATTAAGATCAGTTGCAGGAATAGACGCAACATAACGCTCTATCTGTGATATAACTGGGAAAACACCAGCATTTATTGTTTTTACTAAAGCATACGATTCTGTTGTTGTTTGATTTGCTAAGCCAACAGTAACTGCGACACCAATATCTACATATACTGTTCCACTCACACCAAATGGCCCCAAAATACCATCCTGATCACCAGTATAGGTTGCATCCAAAAAAACATTAATGTGCGTCAAACCAACTGACTTAAATATAGATGTTTTATTTAAAGAGGGCGACACAAATTGAAATCTACGTGTCGTTATTGATGATTCACCTGCTCCAAACCCCCACGCAGAATACTCGGTTTGATTTGTGTCAGGAACAAAATTAAAGCCATCGTGATTTGCCATTTCCAATTCAGCAATGTAACCATCCTCATTTGCTGTTTCTGCTATAGTAAATCCCCAGTACCCACCACTAACAGTGCTGAGCACATTCTCTATTCGCGCGCCAAGACTGGAGTCTAAATCATTCAAGCGTTTGTCTATTTTATTTACAAAAAGTCGTCTGTCTGTGACGTACCCATCTATCTTGGAACCATCGGTATTAAATTCGCAAATAAGAGCAACTCCGGCCTCATCACCAAAATTAGTACCACTGGTGAGTTCATCAAAGGAAAACCCAACATTGGCCGTATCTTTTATTAGGTAATCTCCATTAATATCTAATAAAAGCATCCTGGTTGCTTCTGTAAAAACATCAACCGTTACATCTTTTGTTTCTACGTCTATTATTTTGCCACTTATGAGAGCCCGGCCGCCACGAACTCTCAAAGATGTATTAAGGTAACTTTCTATATCAAACCCACGTATGACGCCGTTGTTTCTTAATTCACTAGCAAGATCGTCTGTTTTTATTTTATTAATAACATCATTGCTTTCAGTGTCTTGTGTTGAACCAAAGACTCTACTATCCATAAAATATTTAATAGTTTGTAGTCCAAAATTTCCGCCGTAGTGAATTGATCCCAAGTATAGTTTGTCATCACTTCCGGCAAATTCGCTTACATTGAATTCTTTTCTTGCCGCAGAAAAATTACCGTGAACCTGAAACACAGCGCTAGTCGTATTGTTGGGGGCAAAAACCTCAATTTGCCCAACATATCCAGTTGAAATTCCCTTTGATACTCCTGCATTTCCATTATGATATAAAGTAAGATATCCAGAAGAAGAAACTCCCCACTCAAAATCACCACTATCTACGAAGTCATTACTTACGCACTTCAATACAACACCTGGTATTGTACCATAACTCACACGATTATATTTTTTAAGTACTCCGTGGCCAATATATCCATCTGGATCGTGTTCTACAAAAATATCAAATAATTCCCCTCTTGCACTATTTTCGAAGTTGATAGAGTCTGCGGCTATTTCTAAATCAAAAGTTCCAGCCGCAATGTCATCATTTAGTGTTATTGTACTTGTTGTTGGATAATTTATTATATAGTATGTTCCATTGACCGTAGAGTCTGTGCTGTGATTGGTGATATTACACAAAACTCTTCCTTCATTCCCAGATAATCCCAGCAAACTTAAATTACCTACTGCCGGATTAATTGTTGGACTAAGAGATGTTTGAACACACGCGCACGATACTATTGATTTTATTCCACTTATTTTTTTGCCAGAAACAAAGCATCCAGGCACATTATCTGGCCAAGAGCACACTACGTTTGTTATGCCAGAAAAACCCAGCGCATTAGATGCGTCTAGTGATATGGTATCTAAAACCTCTAGTGTGTACTGTGCGCCAGGTATATTGTGGGCCAAAGTCAAAGCACCGGTATTATAGGCAGAAATAGGGTAGTGTTGCTCGCGTGCTTGTGTATTTATTACCTCAACAATTTCATCAATCGAGTCAGCTGGTATTGTAGAAACCAAATCTACATCCAGCGTTCCACGACCAACCCCACCTGCCTGAATTCTTAGGTTCCTGGCAGTAGTAGAAGATAATGCGCGTAAGTCTATGTTTTTACTTGAAATGCGTGCAACATTTGGTCTCATTATTTGAAATATATTTGTCGCTTCATCGGTATCGGTTTGGTATATTGTTCCAGCAAACGTGGTGTATTCCGAATTAATTTGCGAAGATGATCTTTCTCCTATTACTATTCCATTTCTGTGTAACTTGTCTTGGTGTTCCTCTATTGCCGCAGATTGACCTATGTCTAATTCGCCTATTGCTTCTTCAACATCGTCGGAATCTATATTAATAAATGGCCCGGATAAAGAAATGCTGCTAGCCGTGTGACTATTTAGTGTAGATGCCGTGTGTGAAGAAAGAGCAGTATTGACTAGTCCAAGTGCAGACTCAACATTTGTTCCGCCTAAAATTGGAGAAACCAAATCTATGGCAGTTCCTTTGTGTTTGTTTCCTGTTCCGGCGTAGTGACTTGCCGTATTATAAGCTAGTGAATTTATTGTTGTTATTAGAGCACTCAAATTAGCCGATATTGTACCCAAGCTGGCATTAAGTGTTGCGGTGGGGTAATCCAGGTCTAATTTTGATTCCTCTATTGCGGCATTTACACCTATTTGGGAATTAGAAATTGGAAGAGTCACCAACCCACTGGATGCCAAAGCAGATGCTTTAACTCTTCCGTCGGCATCTATAACCAAACCAATGCGAGTTGTCAGGTCAGCAGTGTTTCCCTGTGGATTGATACCAATGGCATTTTCTATTGCTAACACAGAATCCCTAACAGAATTTATCGTGTCTCCGCTAATTTCGGAAACATTATTCTCCACGCGCGGCAATTCTAAATCTGAATCTATGGCATCAGGAAAAACACTCATTTTTTCACCAACATAATATTATTTTATAAATGACTTAATACTATCAACAGTAACGCACACCGATAGATGATCGTACCCATTGCTCGGGCCCGCGATTAGCATTCCTATCACTTTTCCATGTTCATTTATCACTGGCCCACCACTATTACCAGAAGTACTTGCAGAGGAAACTATAAGTTTATTTCGCAAAACCTCAATATCAAAATAATTACCAGTATCTGGAACAATAATTGTTCCGTTATTATAGGTTATCATAACACCAAGAGGAAACCCTAATACAATTGCTACTCCATTAAACTTTATATTTTTGCTTTCCTCAAACTGCAAAACCGGCAACCCGTGATTTTCAGAGTACAGCAAACAAATATCATCTTTATCTGAAACATCTACTATTTCAACACCAGATATCTTGCTGAGGGCATCTACTCTGTTTAAATAGTGTATATCGATATTATCTTCCAAAACTCCGGCCTTTTGAAGTGATATAATTGCCCAACAAACATGCCCAGCGGTTAGTATTGTGTCTTTCGAATTAGCCCAACCACTTCCAGTTAATGCAGTTGTTCCGTCGGGTGTATTTGCAGAGATTCTTACAACCGAATTCATTGATTCTCTGGTTGTATCTACTTTTGTGGTGCTATCTGAAACAATCGGCGGAACTACCAAATTAACCGTACAAGAACAAAAAATAACAGACAATAAAACAAAAGATAGTTTTCTCATTTAGGGCTCCAAAAAAATAAATTTTTTCTTACCACAAATAAAACATAAGGCCCACCTTCACACTGTATTCATCAAATGGTTTATACAAAAATGTTCCTACCGCAACCTCAAGCCCAATGTTTAACTTGAAATCATCGAATTCTGGCGCATAAGAAATGGCCAAGTACTGCGCAATGTTTTTTGGGTCATCGAAATCAAGTCCAGTGTGACTATTAACACCCAGTCCACGCCACCCAAAAAACTGCAAACCAACGGAAAGTCTTAAATCACCTGGTTCTGGGAAAATTTCTGTTCCAATTCCCACAACCATGCGCAATTTAAATAAATCCCAAGCAGACCATTCCGGAATTTCAATTGGTGCATTGTCATAAACAAATTCGTGTTCAACAATTTCTGCTTTTCCGTTTGGGACTTCTTTATAACCACCGGAACCGTCTGGATATACTTCTCTTAAAACTAGTCGCTGGATCATCAAAGACCCATCTTGCTGCTTAAATGTCTCCACAAGTACTCTAAAATATTGATTGATTGTGACGATTTCGTCACCAGATTTAAAAATATTTGGGTCAATAAGAGAGAACCGCCCAAAATTATCAGCCCAAGTATAACCAATTACGCATTTTTCTTCAATTTTCAGACATAATTCTTGGTCAGTTTGTGTAACGGGAACAACAGTGGTTCCAGAAGAACCTTGTAATTGCTGTTCCAATCTTGCTATAGCTAGGTCTTTACTAGCAATCACCAAATTATGCTCTTTTTTGAAAGCTTCGAATTCTTTATCTACTTCCAGCTTCGCTTTCTCTAATTCGTCCGCTAGTTGTTTCTGTGTAACTAATCTTGAATTAGCAATTCCAAGTTCATGATTAGCAGATTGTAGCAAATGTTCTTGCTCTGTAAGTTGTCCACTTAATTGGCGGTTGTAAGTTGCCAGTCTTTCGTTTTCTTGGACAGAGCAAACCTTTATTTGTATTGCTAAACCAACAAACACGGCGATAAGTGCAAGCAAAACATACTTATTCGTTATTATATTAAATATTGTTTTCATATTTTCCCATAAATTCTTCTAAATTTAATTGAATGGCGGCTGTTAAAAGACCACCACTAAAATCATAGACTTCCATCTCTGGACGACACACTTCTTTTATAAACCTATTCGTCCAATCGGCCGTATTTTTATAGCATTCGGCTGTTAGTCGTTTTTCTCCACAAAAATCTACTTCAACTATATTCTTTGGCCTGACAATGGAGGTAGAAATATTAGATTTGTGGTCTTTGTTGTCGTATCCAGTATAATATCGTAAATCACCTTGAAATAAAAAGTCGCATCCTATTGTGTAAACATTTTTACAACCCAAAATGCCAGCCAAATGAAGTGCTTGCAGACAAACACTTGCTGGTTGCCTTATTGTGTGGGTTATATACCCAGAAAATAATCCTGAACCAAATTCGTTTGTATAAGAGCGGAGACTTGGTTTGTGTTTAAAATCACATCTAACCGCTGGAATTAGATTTGCATCCTTTGGAAAAAATCTCAAAGGAATTTTGTTTATTATCCTTGGCAAGTCTTCTCTGTAGGGATTATTTTTCATATAATTATATATAACATTTGGTTCTTTTTCCATAACTATATGATAATCAAGGTTTTCTTCGAAATCTTTTATAGAAAAATTAAGGCCAATAACGGTAAAATTATTTAGTAAGTGTTTGTGTTTTAGTAATTTCGCGGTAGATGGCCCAGTTCCAATGATAAAAGCGTCTTTTTCTGATAATTTAAGATTATTCATAACACTATATTTCAAACAAAACCCTTAATGACGTTAGAATTTCACCATCGGTGCCAGCAATAATAAACATTCCATCTTGATTATGCGCTATCGTAGTAAAGGAAGGATATGGGCTACTTAAACCAGAATGTCGCTTTCTCCACCTAATACCATCTACCGATATCCAAATAGCTCCAGTATTCCCAACTGCAATAAATAAACCAAAACCATTCGTATTTATACCAAGAAGCTGTTCATTTATTGCGCTTTGACTAGCCCACACAAACCCGTTAAAGGATGTTTGCATTTCAAGTGAATCACCAATTAGACACCACATAACACCATTATGTATAACCCTAGATAGGTCATTGGTGGTACTATTGTCAGCAACTCTATGAGTCCACGTTTCGCCATCTGGTGAAGTCTGAATTTCTCCGTCCGCGCCAACAGCACACCACAAATCTGTTCCATTGTGTGAAACCCCATAAAATGTTCCAATGTAGCTTGAATCGGCAACTCTATGAGTCCACGTTATACCATCTGGTGAAGTCTGAATTTCTCCAGTCTCACCAACAACACACCACAAATCTGTTCCATTGTGTGAAACAGATTGAAATGTACCTGAGTAACTATTATCTGAAGTTCTATGCGTCCATGTTTCACTAGTGGGTGAAGTCTGAATTTCTCCAGAAGAACCAACGGCACAAAACTTGTCTGCACCCCAACAAATCGATGAAAACATACCTGAGTAACTATTATCAGTAGTTCTATGGACCCACGTATATCCAAAGGACGACGATTGAATTTCTCCATGTTCACCCACCAAACACCAGGTATCAGTTCCGTTGCTGTGAGAGGAACCCTGAAATGCTCCATCAAAACTATTATCAGGTGATCTGTGCGTAAAAGTAGAAGAACCAAGTGTTAATAAAAATGTTTTAATATCAATATAGCTAGACCCGTCATGAAAAAGCAAATTTCCATTGTCAGAAATAACAGATGACCCATCCGGCCCATTTTGAACAACCCGAGAGTGAAGTATAATATCATTGGTGCCAGCAGATATATTTAGGTCGCCGTTCTGCGAAATATATCCATCCAATGTACCAATGTTACCGATTATGTTTACCGTTCCACTTATGCTGTCTCTTGAAAAAGTTCCACCAATTGAGTTGTTTGTTATACTACAATCTGTAATTAAGCCACTAAATGTACAATTTGACTCAATTATGTTATCAGAAATTACACTATCCAAGAACGTCTCGGTATCAATGTCGCGAGATGTATTACCAAGTGCAAAATGTCTATCAATCCAATTTCCTTTAACAACTGCTTCTTTCAGCACGGTGCCAGTTGTGGTGCCAGTTAAGCCAACCCCTATTGAAAAATCAGTTGCTTTATTATCATTCACAGAGGAATAGATAATAATATCACCAGATGTAACAGATGTACCCAAACCCAGTGTAGAGTAGCAGGCGTTATTCACAAAAGTTGATTTTGAAAGCGCAGACCCAGATGTCAAACTCGGTCCAACGGTTATCGTGGTAATGGCTTGATTATTCTTTATATCCGAGTTAGCAACGGCAGTACCAGATACCAGTGTATTTCCAATCGTTATGGTTGAGCCACTATATCCATCAGAAAATACGGAGTGGGCCAACGGACCACAGGTAAATGCCCCATGCAAAGAAACGTTCTTGTGCAAAGAAGAACTAACACATTTGCCGTACATACTAAAACTTACACCTATGGTGTTATTGTTAATATTATTATCATAATAAGTCCAATTATTTGGTGGGTTTCGCGTTGAACTACCAAAAATCAAAACACCCTCAACCATGTTATCCGATATATTTGAATTTTTTATTAGGACTATATCGGACGCCGAACCTGCACTAGTAGCACCAATAGTAAAGTTTCCTGCAATAGTATTGCCTGTAATATTTGTTTTATAAACCACATTATCACTTCCAGCAACAGCAGCAGAAGCAATCGCAAGACTTGCCCCCATTATGTTGTCTTCTATATTTGCGTTCGATAAAACAACACCGTCAATAAGACTTATTCCCAATGAAACATTTCCAACAAAATTATTATTAGCAATTCTTGTTTTTTCTATTGCCATGCCATAAGTAATTGATGCTCCAATTGCACAAGTAGTTCCAACATATCCATCAGAGAAAGAGAAATTTGCAACCGGCTCCAAAGTACAAGAACCAAATATCTGATTGCCAGAATAAGAAGATTCCTGTGTTTTTCCTCTTACTGCAAGATTTCCGGTAATAATATTATCAGAGAACACAAATTTCTGGCAACTTGGCCTTGCATCATCGAAACTTGTGCTGCCAACAGCAAACGACGCAGCACTATTTCCAGAACACACAGCACTATCTATTATCGGCGCGGTTAGTGAATCAGTATAAGACAAAGCAATACTAAAAGCCCCTGTAATAGTATTGCTGTTTATTTTTGAATCCAACAAAACTGTTCCACCATCAGTTAGGCCATCTGCTATGGTTAATGCTCCACCTACGATGTTTTCGGAAACAGAAGAATTCCAAACGTGCTCCGCTTTAAAATCACCAGTTATATTATTGCCAAAAACCAGTGTATTTTCAAGCGTTGGGTCAAGTGTTCCGCCTATTATATTATGTGAAATATCAGAGTTAATGGCAGCAGTAATCGTTACATCGTCTGCTATCGTGTTATTACTAAACACAGAATCAGAAATACGTCCTACATCAGCAGAATAAAATGAGTTACCATCAACCACTACGCTAGACATATACGCGTCATCTATATAAACTTTGAGTTTTGCCCTACCAATGTTATCAGATATATTTATGTGTTCGAAAGAAGAATTGTTGCCAATTATTTCTACCAAACACTCTCTATTTTCTTCTGCCTCAAACTTATTATTAGCAATTGACAAACTACCAAAAACACAACTCTGGTTATCTGAATTTACAGAAATAAAAGTTGGGTCGGTCGGTTGCTGAGCAATCATAAGACCGAATACATCTGTGCCATTTGAATCTGGCAAACTAACTAAACTCGTACCATCGGTTGTTGTAAAAATAGTATTATTTTCATAGCCTGACAATATCCATTTATTTCTACCATAATCAAACACAACCGAACCAAAATTAGTTCCCACACTCGAATGAGTACTTTCCCAAGACACTGCGTCCGAGGAAATCTGTATCTCGTCATCCTCACCAACGACCATAAATGTGTTGACCCGATTGTGTGCTACTGAATAAAATGTACCGACAGTATATCCGGCATCAGCAACTCTATGAGTCCACGTTTCGCCATCTGGTGAAGTCTGAATTTCTCCGCTATCACCCACTAGGCACCACGTATTACTGCCATAAACTATACCATAAAATATTTCTGCAAAGCTATCATCAGCCGTTTGGTGCGTCCAGGTTTCTCCGTCAGTCGATGTTTGAATTTCTCCCGTTTCTCCTGCAACACAAAACATTCCATCGCTATCAAAACCGACACAATAAAATGTTCCAATGTAGCTTGAGTCAGCAACCCTATGAGTCCACGTTTCGCCATCTGGTGAAGTCTGAATTTCTCCAGTTTCGCCAACAGCACACCACAGCGTTCCGTTGTAAATTACTGAGTGAAAATCATCACCATAGCTGTTATCTGCTGTTCTAGCTGTCCACGAAACACCATCGGATGATGTATATATTGCTCCAGTAGCCCCAACTATACAAAACAAAGTTCCATTGAAATACCCACCATACATTGTTTGAGAAATACCAGTAGCCGTAGTCCATGCAGTTAATTGTTGTGACGACTCTAGTCTATTTCCAAATCCAATAATAAAAACTGTGTTATTCTCATCTTGTATGGAAAAAGTATTATCGCTAATATCCAAGTTCTTAAAAGACATATACTCGTCTGCGCGTAATAAAATACCATTGGTTGCAAGCTTACAATTAAGTTTGTTGTTGTTTATACTTACATCATTTAAAGAATAGCCATCTATGTCTGAACCTATTCTTATCAGTGATGTGTTTGTTTGGCCATCTGGAGCGAACAAATTTATTCCACTAACGGAAACCTGCGACTTTGATATATCGAGAAGATAATTACCCGCTGGCGAAAATATATTCGTATTATTGCTTCCATTTAAATGTATTCCGTGTTTTACCTCGATCGGAGAACTGCAATAATAATTACCCTCTTTAATAAAAACAGTTCCGCCGTGTGGCAGTGAATCTATGGCAGACTGTATAGTGTTGTGTGAATTTCCAGTATAAGTTCCAGTACTTATAACTCCATCACCAACGGTAACTAGGTCCTGATTTTCTGTCCAACCATAGGAACCACTATATTGGTAAAATGTTGCGAAAAGTGTAATACTTCCATAGGCATCATCTGCTCTATTGCCTTCCAGGTCACCAAACACATCATTCGGATTAAATACACCTGTTGGTCCATTGAGGGGCGGAACGCTAAGTCGGACAATTCCGTTTAGGTAATCAACAGACCATCCATTTTCACCAGCGCCGTACACAGCACTTGGATCGGCAGTAGTCGGAATTTTTTTGTTTAGGTCTGGGACTAGCACAGAACCGACACCCCCATAACAAGCGGCTGGATAAAGTGCTAACTCAAAACCACGAATAGAGTCGTCAGATTCGGCAGCATCAGATTTTCCAGGAGAATATACTGGTGGAATTAAGTCTTTCATTCTTACAGAATCTATGTCGGAAATTGCGTGAGAAGTAGGTGCAGTGGAAACGACTATAAAAGTTTGACAGGAATTTGGCCCAGTCTCACCAGAAGGTAAATATGAATGAAGTCGTAAACTCTCATATCTCGAAGCCACGGAACCAACAACCCCATACCCGTCGAATTTTGGAGCAACTAATTCTTCTGCGGACCCAACAGTGGGATCAAGACGCCAAGTTTCACCTAGGATTACATTGGTTTGTTTTCTAAACGGCTCTTCTACACTGCCGCCCGTTGTTCCAAGTGTATTGGTTTTTTGATCTAATAGTTTTTCCAGTGCAGAAAAAGTTTCTTCTTTTTTTGAATCCCACGCCATAGTGTGTCCTCGTAAATTTAAATTAATCGCTAGGTAGTAATTCCATTCGGGTCATTATTTTTTGTTTTGCGGCAGTTAAATTGCTTGTCAAATATGCTATTCTCACTGCGATCATGTTCTCATTTTGATCACTATTCAATCTTCCAAAAGTAAAGGGAACTGTAAAATCACCAGTACTTTCTGTTACTGCTCCGTACAAGCAACCATCACCATCGGATATGTGACCAGTGGAATATAATCTTCCAAGGTCGAGCCAACCAGTAGAATTTCCGGCGGTTCCCGGAATTTTTACGCTTATTTTCACGCATCTATCTTCATTACCGTATCGGATATCATTGAAAGAAATCGGGTAATCTCCGCCGCTGACAATTCTTATTTTCCCACTATTGGTAGAAACGCCCAGATTAAATAATCTCTGATAAATTGCTTCATCAACCGCCGTATAGCCAGCCGCCGAATAATCGGGTGTGTTGTCTTGGAATGGGGCTACTCCGCTGGAATAATCACTTTGCGGAAAAACTAATCCACCAACATCAGAATTTATATCAAACCCACCACCGACCTGTAATTCACCGGCACTTAAGGCGACTTGATTGTCCCAAATTTCAAGCGTCTCTGGTGCATCGTAAGCGTGCGTGTATTGATCGCGCTCTAAATTAAAATTAAACGTTTCAGCATTTGATATTCTGCGACTCTCGTCGCAGAAATACTCAATTGTGTTAGTTGCTTTGAATTCATCATAAGAGTTTATCAATACTCTTACCGGTGTAGCGCTACTTGAAATAAATCCGTAAGCATCTAGTGAAGTTCCGGCCCCAAAAGGATCGCTAATTGCAACAGAAACGCGGGCATTGGAATCAAATTTGTCTGGTTCTGGATAAAAGCGTCTTGCAGTATTTACAGATGCATTTATTAAATAATAAGCAGTGTCGGCGTGCACTGGAACATTTGAGTCAGAAAATACCGCATATCCATCATCCATCATTTGCGTTACTGCCACGCCCAATCCATATCCGTCGCCAGAAACAACATGAAATGCATTAGAAGACACGGTTAATAGAGAATCTTTTAAATATGAATTAGAAAAAACATCAGTCTCTGATCGTAGTTCAAGATCAAATTTGTCCTCTATACCATTATAATAATTAACCCCAGAAACAAACTTGGTAACAGATTCAGCAGCAGGAACAACGGGATTTAATAAAACCTGATTAATGTTTGGTCTTGTTGCATTGGTGTCCAAAAAAACATTGGACATTCTTACGTTGTTGTCGCCATCATTTACTGCGCCCAATGAATCATAAACACACAGAACATCCGCTTCTGCCGGTTCTCCGTTGAAATTAGATACGCCGTCTCTGTAATGCACAACCCTATACGCTGACACATTTGCGTTAATTTCGGCGGCAGTTGTATCAGTTGCGGCTTCCAATGTTCCACCAACCAAGCCTTCGTTTGACACAGGAATGGCATATTTTGCTAATTGTGCACTAGTAAAAGCGGCAGAAAGATCAAAGTTTTCATACACTTGGCTTCCATCGGCGTCAACATCAAGTTCCTCGTAATCAGGTCTAGAGGGCAATCTATCATACAAAGTGATTGTGTCGTAATTTACAAGACTTGGACAATACACCGGTTGTTCAGTTGCTCTATAGGTTTCATCAAAATTTGCAGCCAAATCTAAAACTGCAATAGGAGCGAATGCAGAAGAACCTCTTAATTTTCTTTGCAAAACCAGTGTGCCACGATCGGCAGGATAAACTATACCACCAATTACAAACTGATTTAAGCTTGTGCCAGTTGCCGAAATTGCTGTTCTGGTTATAAAATTGCTTTCTATAATGCCAGCAGTATTATCAGAAAATGCTCCGGACTGCGCATTAAGTCGCAGTACGTCAAAAGTCTCTACTATTGGCAACACACCCGCGCTTGGTAGTGATGCAGAATTTCTAGCAACACGAATTTTCTTGGTAGCAGTGCCAGATGAAACGGTGACGACATCGCCTTCTGTGAGCGTCAGCAAGTCAACGGCCGTGCCAAATGAATCTCCTGGTGCTTTCCATTGAATTTGGCCAGCTGAAGCCATTTGTAGTTGTGCTCCAGTTCCACTACCATTTGATTCTCCGACTTCAATTACGTGGATTCCGGTAATAGCAATTGGTTGTGTTTTCTTTGTGATTGTCCCTGCGGCCTGATTTAGTAAAAACAAACTCCCAGAACCATCAACAAAGTTTGGTATTCCACTATTAGGAATACTGGTATTGTTTTCTCCAATGGTATTGTTTGCTCTTGGTAATATGGCTGCCAATTCTGCTATTGCTCCCTCAACATCTGTGGAAACATAATTTTCACCAGCATCAAGAATAGAAATCGCAGAAGCGTCGTGGGCATCAAGAGAATCAATAAGGTGAGAGTCAATTAAAGCAGATGCATCGCTAACTGAATCAAGACGGTCTCGTACGGTCCCAAACGTACCAGAAGGTTGTGCGCCTAGTTCACTCTCGATTTTCCAAATTGCGTCCCTTAAGGCGTTGTGGTGCCGAGCAAGAATTTCATCTATTCCGTCTCTCACCAAAGGAAGCGTACCGTAAGAATCAAGAGAGTCTGGATAAATTGAATAATCAGTCATTGTAAAAAATCCGCCTTATGGTATTCCTAATTCTTTTAATTTTTCTTTATTCCAAAGTTCCGAGTTTGTGTGTATGTTGTTATGGAAATATTCCCATTTTTCTTTCGACAACTCTCTAAAATACCCTTTAATTTCAATCCACAAATCTTGGCCAGGTAAATAGCAATCAGGTCGATATGTTCGTTTTTTTTCGTTTATTGTCATATGAAACGTTTTTGGTTGCCAAAGATAATCAATTTTATTTGTATTAAAATATTGTGCAACGGCTTTTTCATATGATGCGATACAAATTATTTCTTCTTCTGTTTTCCAATGCTTTAGAACACACGATATATTAGAACTTCTTGCTGATTTTAGAGATATATTGTGATCCTGCATTGGGCTCCTGCATCCATACCTTTCCATGCAGGTTTCTTCGCATTTTATTTTCTTTTTACCAGGATGTCCTGCGCAAGCATATATAATAATTGCTGGAACAGTATACCATTCGTCAAGGTCTTTATCTATGAATCTACACCGAGTGTCTATGTTTACGTAAGATGATTCATCTATAGAAACTGTATCACCGTGTATTTCAAAAATACGGTTTTTTATGGTATCAATTGGAATTGTTCGACGTTCTGAATTTTTCTTGACCCCTCGGGTTTTATGCCCACATCCCTGATTAATAACGGCTGATGGACAGGTCCACCACTCACCATATATACTGTCAATAAATCTGGCAGGTGTATGAATGTTTTTATAAGTATATTCATCAATCGTGACGGTAGTTCCATGAATATTAAAAATCATTTGTTTTAATTTTTCCATCGGAGTTTTCCGTTTTTCTATTCTAATGATCTCGCCTCTTTTCGGGTGTCTTGTTTTGTTATGAATGACATTGTTTGGTGCTGCAAACCATTCACCATACTCAGTATCAATAAACCTACATGGCGTTTGTGAATCGATATATGTTGATTCATCTATAGAAACAGTGTCTTTGTGCACACTAAATAATCTTTCTTTTATTGTATCTATCCCAATAATACGTGTTCTCATTGTCTGTGCGTTTTTTTCGTGCCCTCTTTTGGGGTTTCCTTGTCCAATCAAAATTTTCTGCGGAGTAGCAAACCACTCTCCGTAATCCCGATCAATAAAACGGCACCGAGTGCTAGTGTTTATATAAGTGGTTTCGTCCATGGTAATCAAATCACCGTGTATTTCTTTAATTCTTTCTTTTACTTCGTTAACTGTCAGTTTTCTTGCCATTTCTTTCCTTTCTTTATAACACACTTATTGTGTAGGTGTATATTTCGTCCGTTTTATCTAAACGCTTCATCGTAAATTCTTGTTTTCCGGTTTTACCAAAAAACAATTTACTTCTCACAACATTTAGACACTCATATCTATATTCTTCTGTTCCATCTTCATTAAGGCGTATTAAAACGTCACGATCGCGTATATTTGGAATATTAATAGTCCAAGCCTGCAACTCTACAGTTTGTCTTAAGCTTTGTGATGCGTCTAATTCAAGATCATCTGTGTAAGGATAAATTCTGGCCAAAATATATCCTTGGGTGTTGGAATAGGATTCTGATATTGGCCTTGGATTTACGTATCTATCGAAGCCCCCCTCGAAAGCTGTCCCAAAACAATTGTGAACGACTATTCCATTTACCACATAAGAGTGGTTTCCCTCTACTTCAAGATTATACACAGGGCCATTGTAGTAAATTATTCCAAATGTTTTGTGAGCCTTTACTAACATTTCTTCACCAAATTTCCACCTATTTTTTCTATTCGCGTGTTTTAGCCCAGATTCTGCCCAACTATTTATATAACAAAGTTTTCTAACATTTCCCTTGGGTGTTAATATACTTGATTGTTGTAATCTTAATAGTGGTTGTTCGCCAATGCGATGTAGTAGTTCCATTATTTGTAAAGCAAGAATTTCAGATGTTTGCCCAATTTCGTTACAAGATTTGCTTCCGTCGCCATCGTAAATTCCATTAATCAGGGATTGTGTTTTTTGATCTGGAAGATACATAAGTTCTTCTGGTATGTGCTTGTTTTGACATCCTCGGCCAAGCCAAACGAGAAACCACTTTGCTAGGGTTGTGCTGTTTACAAATATATTTATACCATTATCCGAATGCGAGCTAACACTTGTTTTATACCCTAATTTTTCAAAAAAGGTTTTGATTCTATCAAAAAACTCTTTTTCTTTTTTGTGAAGGGAAAATTGTATAGTTCTTTTGCTGGAACTTCCTTCTGCCAGGTACATTCCTATAATCCACATAAACTCTGTATCTACGGTAAATGTATTAACACCATTTCTCTTCATGCCTGGTCTTGTTGGTTTTAAAAAAATATCCGGCACTTTTATATACTCAATATCCATTGTCTGATTTGGCCACTTTGCAACCAGCCACGGATTATCATCAAGATCTTTCGCATCCATCCATTGTAATTTGTGGCCAACTGGTATGTGCTCGTTTTTATATTTTGTGACGACCGCATCTGCTTCTTCTTTTGTATCAAATGTGCCAAGAGCAGTTCTAACCCTATTCATTGAAAACCGTGCATGCCATCTTCCCGACGGAGCTTTACGAACGTCATTATTAAATCTATTACCATCACCATTTCCTATATAAACCTCACATTCTGGCCCACACTCTCTCTTTATCAATGAGGAATGATTACCGCCCATTGCTAAAAACGGATGTTCTGGTGTTGTTAATATAGGTCTAGAACTGACATGTGATTTTAGTGATACCAAGTGCCCATCATAAGAGCGTTTCATGGTTTCTGTAACCTTACAAAATAAACCACTTGATGATAAAACTTTGTCTCCAATTGCTATATCTTCTATGGGTCTATAACCAGTTTCAGTCCTAACCAATGTTCCTGGTACAAAACAGTAGGCGCACCTGCTATGTGGATGATCTCTTCTCAAATCAGCACAACGGCATTTTCTTCCAGTCCATTTTCGTCTTAAGAGTATCAATGGTTCTCCAGAAATTTGTAATTGGGAGTCTAGCCTACTTAAATTCTGGTCCTGAAATGCTAGTCCTCTTCCTCCATTAAACTCTCCACCGACATAACTAAATGTACATTCCCCATTAAACAATGATTGCGGACTAGACCTACGATATCCAGTATAATCATAGCTGGGGAAATCCTCTGTATTTTCGTCGGAGGCGCTTAAATCGGTTGTAAGTAGGTCGGTTTGTATTGCTCTATAACCATCTTCGTCAACTGCGTATTGTCCTATTGCATCAACATTACGCGGAACACCAATAGCATAGTGCCAAGTAGCGGTTTCTGAAACAATTACACTATTTTGGTCCTCTATGCCGCGCCAAAGCTTAACTGTGGCTCCTGCTTCGTGTGCAGCAATATAAGTTGAAATTGCTCCTCTGTCTATGTCCTCCACAATAAAAGCACTATTGGTTTTACTACTGTACAGTATAACTTCTGTATCTATTAGTAAAAATCCTTTATTGGGAAAACCAGTAGTATCACCTACTTCAATTGTTGCGCCATAAGCATCTATGTCGTTTTGTAGTTCTAATTCCTCAGGATATTCGTATAGATTGGATCCTACTTGGGTCAATTGAGAAATATCAAATTCGCTAGTATCAAACTCAACAGCTCTAACTGCTAAAAATTGCAGTTTTCCGGGATCAACATTTATGACAACTTGTGTTGCGGTTGTCATGTTTTGTGGCCAAGAATCAAATACACCAAATCGGGAATCAGCATAATAAATATTATAGTGTACTAGATTGTTTTGGTTGTTTGGAAGAGCGCGGCCCCAAGTAAGCCTCAAGCCCATGCCATTTCCAACATCCTCTGCGATACCAAGACCGACGTGAAACTCCCACGCTGGACGGATTCTACAGCCAACGTCCCCTCTTACAAAACTTGGGACATCGACGGAAATACTTTTGGGAACTATATCAAAAGAATAGGTCTGCGACTTTTCCACCATGTCTTCTTCAGCGCGCCAAACATGTACATCCCATAGGGTTTGAGGAGACAAAGAAGAAGGAATCGACCAAGTCGCAATATAATAACCTTCACTAACTCGAACAGATGGAATCGTGGCTACTAGGTTTCCACCACTTTCGGCATCGTAGATTAAAACGTCAGAAACGCTATACGGATCATATAGTTCGCCGTTTTGGTAAAATTTAATACCAAGATCAATGTTTTGGCCTATGATACCTTCTCTTGTTGTCATTGTATACCAATAGATAGAAATCAGCCCCGAAACGGGCAAGGTTTCATATTATTTAAGAATATTATTAGATTTTTGAAGAAATCGGAGTACTTTATTAACTTGGTTCGGATTCATAAACCCTAATTGTGTTGTCTTTTGAAACGTGCACCTCGAAATTTTGCTGATTGTCTATTACGCCGGGATTATTAACTGTGGCATAGGCTATATAGGTATCTTTTCGTGTATTTCCGGTCGATCCCGACAATATGTATGTGTAAACTCCCGGTTGATTTGTTGAGTCTAATTCAGTCATATCAAGGTCATAAGCGCCAACCTGCCAAGTGGTTCCGTTCCAGTATTTTGTGTCAGACGCACGGTGAATATTTAAGTTGATATAACTTAATTGCCCAGTTAAACCATTACCAGTAGAAGGATCTCCAACAAATAATCTTACAGTTATATTCTCTCCAATATTCCAATTGACAAAGGCCATTTCATCTAGTCCAGGCAGTAGTTCTATTTTGTCAGTTATAAGTTTAAGGTCATCTTCATCAGTACCGCGAATGTTAGCTTCCATAGCACCAAAAGTCGTTGCGGTAGTATGATCGGCCTGTAGCTCGTCCCAAACCGAATCTGCTATGGACGAAGTAGTTAAATCTCCAACAAAATCACTATAATGGGAACAAACAGTGGTGATATCAGCCTCCGACACAGAATCAGCCATAGTCCAGTGAATTGTAGAACCAGAGTAAAGCGTAGTGGCATCAGCAGGAAGCTCGTATGACCAAATACTTCCCTTTATGTGCGTGGCCGTAGGGAAAGTGTTTGGACCAGACTCCCATGCTATCCCATTCCAAAAAATTCCAGAGTATCCATCATCAGCGTCTTCAAGCCAAACAAAAGCATAAACAGTGCCGTAGTATTTTGGTGAATTGTCCGCAGAAAGTAGCACAGACGATGCCAATTCCTTTGTGTTTCCGGGTATAATCATTTTTATTTCCTTGTTGGTCTCTTGTATAAGCGAACATTAACAATCATTTATTAACAAGCCTCTTATAAATTTTTATATTTGAAATAATGCCGTTAAGTTGTGTAGCTGTGTTACCATGACCAACATGAATTTGATTTAGCGTGGTCGGTATGTCTACATCAGTATCCACATCTGAGCGAACACCATCCAAAGTGGCATACATTCTGTCTGTTTCCCAATGGGCAGATACATGATGAACCGTACCATCTGTGATTTCAGAGTTTATTGTCATACTGCCAGCACTACCTGCTGTGGCTGCAGAAATACCCTTAAGTATATCTGGTACACAGATATATTGTGAAATATAATTGGTAACCCCACCTCCATTTGTTAATCTGTAACAAATTGCATTTGCCTCAGGAGTATAATCTGGTGTCAGTACGTCAAAAGAAATGGTACCCTGCGAATCTGCAATGTTGTCTGTACCACTGAAAGTAAGAATATCAGCTGATCTACTAGCCGCGGCTGTAGTAGTAGTGATATAGCTTGTTGCTATATTGCCAAGTTCTAATTGTGCTCCCCAAAAATAAGTAGAAACACTGGTACCATTGCCAGCAAACGAAGCGTCATTATCTGCTTCTGCGGACTGAATGCTTAGTGTATGCGCGGCTACAGTTCCCAAAAAAGTAATACCAGCTCTATACCAGCCGTCTCCTAATGACTCAATATGGGTTTGAGAAATACCAGCACCAGAAGTTCCAACAACACCAGTACCAAGGTCAAAGTAACAGGTAGCATTTGCAACTGTATCATCACTCAAATATATCCAGTTTTGCGCGCCGGCTTTAGCATACACAGATAAAGTATGATTAACAGCAGTAAGAATAACTGCTTGCGTAAATCCGTGGATTCCGTTGGTGGAATCAGGAACCAAGCCACTTGACTCTAATTCTTTATTTGGTGCAGTTTCTGTGACTTCGTATAGTTTAATATCATCAAACTCAACATAATTACCAGTTGTCGCGTTAGAAGCTAAAGCTAAACGAGTATCAGTTACCTTTCTAATTAAAGTAAAATATTGCCAATCAGTTGATGTTGTTCCAACCCACTCATATCCAGTTGCTATACCCAAATAAACATAAGGGTTAGAAACACCATTGCTACGAGCCCAACCGGTAACGCAATAGGTTTTGCCCACGGTTAGCACTACTTGATATGAGTTAGGATTATTTGTGGTTCCTCGCGCTACTCGCAAACAATTAGTGCCGCCATGAGGGGTTGTGGTTTCTTTTGTAAGAGTAGCTCCATTAGTAGTGGACCAAGCTGCTGTGGTTGCTGCCTCCATGTCAGCATCGTTACACAGCTGAGTGCCAAAAGTATCACCCGCGTCCAGCAAAGTCCAAACACCATCGCTTTGGAAAACTTGTGATTGTAGTATTTTGTTTGTAGCTGCTGGTTCGCAAAAATAACCTGGGCTTTCTACCCTTAGCCAATTTGCACCAACCCTATACAATTCACCGGCGTTGTTTAGGTGGGTTGCGCTTGCCCGCGTTTGTGCTGTTGGTGCCGCGGTGCCCAAAGCAACTTGTGGCATTAAGTTCAGCAGTTTATTAAATCTTTCAAGTGCTAATGCTGCTTGTAAATGGGTATCAAGCCAGGAAGCCTGTTTCCACATTGCTAGAAGTGCAATAGGACAATCACATGCATTCCCACCATCACTAGCAGCACCAACAGTGAAGAGATCATCAGTAGAAAGAGAAGCAGCAACAAGAGCACTAATATCAACTGCAGCAGAAGCTACCCCATTAACATATGAAATACTGCTACCACTACGGTCAAGAAAAAAGAGAACATGATACCAACAGTTAGCAGTCAGAATTCCGGTTACTCCAGCTGATATTTGTGTGGTGCCCGAACCAATTGTACAAAATAGTCTAGTAGCAGTGGTTGTTGCAACCTTCCAACCAGGCACTGCTCCGGTACGATGACCGAAGAGAACAAGAGGTTGGAAAGCTGACATTCTGACAATGCATTCAACTACCATATCCTCTGTTGTAATATCGCCGATACTAGCAGTAGACGCACGGTAATATCCACCAGAATTAAATTTTACTGAATCGTCATTGGTACCAAGCAAAGGACTGCCTTGGTTATAACTAGGTGCTGTACCGGCTTGCAAAACCAGAGTTTCTCCAATTTGCGCTGTCCAATTAGTAGAATTAGCATCTCCCCCATAATAAAGCAAGGTGGGACTAACAGTGGTACCGTTTATAGTGAGATCGCGAGATAGGTTAGCAACTCCACTGGTGCTACCTTTTTGAAATACCTCAAAAGTTGGATTTGGAGTATCTATATTAAAGTTTTTAGTATAAAGCATTTATTTATTCTCTACTAAGTATCGAAAAGTATAGTTGTGGTGAGTTTTTCTTTTATTATTAAGACAATTATTAATTGATGTTCTTAGTAATCCTAGGTCCCTAGCACATTTTGCTTGATTTATCCACAAACCTATAAAATTTTCTTGTAAATCATATACGCAAAACAATTTACCACCATCAGCAATTGACATTTTTAATTTTCGATCATCAGTGTGAGTTTTGCCATTAAGTGACTCACTAATTTTTCTTTTTGTTTCTTCAGAGTGTTTTCTGCCTTTTGCTGCTTCACTTAATTTGCGTTTGGTTTCATCTGATATTATTTTGCCCTTATTTGATTCACTCATTTTCTTTCGTGATGATTCAGACATATGTTTATGCTTACAACCACCGCTGTCAAAATTATATCCGTTAGGATAAACTGTATCTAAACTATAAATATAACAACGTTCTATTAAATCCAGTTCTGATTCTTCAAACTCTCCAATTATATCCCATACTATTTTATCACCGTGATGATTTATGGCATTTTGAAAGTATGAATTATAACCACCTTGTTTTCTTTTTTCAAGTGTACGAACAGTTTGTCCAACATATTGTAAATCGTTAGTTGTATCAGCTGCCAAATAAATAATACCTTTCATTATTTATTCACCTTAACTAAAATTCTTACCGATGCTACCGTAGAAATAGCTACCGTCAAAAATAAACGAAATGCAATCTCTTGTCGCAGCACCAGTAGAAATAACCGGAGTAACACCATCAGACCATAGCACATTGTTTTGCCACACAACATCAACTGCTACTGCGGAGTCTTGTATTACAACTATGAAGAAGCTAGATCCAGCCCTTTCACCAAAAAAATTTAACGAAACATTGCCTGCCGCACTACCCAGGTCTAATATAAAACTATTACTATTGTTTAGGTTTATTTCTTGGGTTGTCCCAACCGGTGTATAGGTAACAACTGGATTATTTATGCCACCGTTTATTTCTAGGTCACCGGTGGTTAAAAGAGTCATATATCCATCACCTGCGGAGTTTCGCAAAACTAATCCGTCACCAGCAGGCTTTATTTGTGATTGGTCAAACTTAATAAGATCGAAGTTTTTGCTGCCATCCAGTAGCGCATACCCATCTAAGGAGTCTCTAATGTCCTGTGACTGCGAAATATTTTCAATCCAATTTGAATCCACAGTTGAATCAAGAGCATAACCATCGGCCGCGTTTCTTAGTTGCTGTGTTTGGTTGTTTAGTTCAGCCCAATGAGCATCTATTGTAGTGGTATCTGGTGCGCCGTAACCGTCACAGGCGTTTCTGAGGTTCTGGGTCTGATCATTTAACTCGGCCCAGTTTGCTTCAACTGCGATAGTGGTAGCATATCCATCGCAAGTATCTCTAAGCTCCTGCGTTTGATTGTTTAGTTCTGCCCAATTGGAGTCTACTGTGGTGTCTAAAGCATAACCATCTAAATCTTTGATTATAGTAACCAGAATATCATTCTGCTGTTGATAATGCTCTACTTCCAGATCTTCTATGCCGGTTATTAAATCACTATAACCGTCACAAGCATTTCGGAGCGCTTGTGTTTGTGTATTTAACTCTGCCCAATTTAGATCTGCTGTTAGGCCCGAGGCATATCCGTCGCAAGCATCCCTAAGATTTTGGGTTTGATTATTTAGCTCGGCCCAATGTGCATCTATTATGGTGGTGTCCGGAGCGCCATACCCATCACAAGCAGTTCGCAAATCCTGAGTTTGAGAGTTAAGTTCGGCCCACCTGCCGTTGGATACTGAAGCAAGTTCGTAGTCACTAATGGAGTTTAAGTTTATGTCCCCTAGGGTTGCACTAAGGAAATGCAACTCCCCAGCCGAATTAACATACAGTTTTCCGTGCAAATCTGTAATATCCGGAGTTGATTCGTATCCTAAACTTACTACTCCATCTACCACCAATCTTTCATCGGGCGTACTTGTTCCAATTCCGATATTTGTGTTCTCTCGATACAAATATCCATCGGAGCTAATACGCCACTGTGCATCTATATTATAATTACAAATTGGTATTCGCACGTTATTCGTCCATTAATTCTTTTTTCTTATTTTTTCGTTTTTTGCCACTAAGTCCGTGATGATCCAGTAACCCGTCGACATATTCCTCTGCGCCGTGTTCGCCTTCATCTCTTTTTTTGTAATCTACTTGTGCTTGAAATGCCTCTTTTTCACTTTCTTTGTCCAAATAATCTTCTGTATCGGATTCATTTTTATTTAACCCGGTTTTTTGTTGTAGAAAGTGTATTAATTCGTGAATCAAATAATGTGTTGGATTGATGTTCCTGTCAAACAACATTCCAATATTTAGGTAAATTTTCTTATCTTTTGTTTTTGCAGAAACATCAAGATCACAAAAACAAACAGGGATATCGTCTATTTCGCTGATAGAAACGCCATACTCTTTGAATTTTTCTTTTATTACTGGATCTTTTTTTACAGACTCGCGCATTAGAGCGATTATTTTGTCTGTGTTCGGGAGTTCTCTACTACTTATTCGTTTTAGAGTCGCCGGTTCCCTGATCGATAGTCGTCTCATGTTTCGTCGCTCCGTTTTGCTCTATAAGATCGCGGATTTTTAAGCTTTGTTCCAAAACAGCAATTCTCTGTTGTGCAAAAGCAATCGCCGTTCGCAGACCAGCAATTTCTATTTCCAATTCCATTACTGACTCTGGTTCTTTATACCCTATGTAATTAATTTGTAATTTATCTAAATCTTTCATATTTTTTCCTAGGGAACAAGTCCTGTTAAGGCTTTTAGTGCCAATATTATTAATGATAAAGTTCCAGGAGCAATTACTGCCGCTAATTTTAATTTTGTTATTAGTTTGTCGCGCCTGAAGGTTTTTTCCTGACTAAGTGTAGCTTCTTCGAATTTTTTTTGTTCTTTGATACCAGACTTAATATCTAAAAAAGAATCAGCAGTGTCTTTTTCAAAATCATCAAATCTTTCTTCTAGGTTTTCAATTTCTTTTTCAACCAGTGTTAGCCTGGTAATGACAGAGCCTCTACCGTTGCTATCGTGTAATAGTGTTGCAACATTATCTGACAACGACTCTAACTTTGACTTAACTGCCGCTGCTGATGCCGCATTATCTTTTATGTCTCCAAGAAGATTCTTCATAAGATGTGTAGCAGACTCAAGACTTTTTGCAAGATCTTCTGCTATATTATCTTTTAATGCGGCCATCTATTTCACCAACCAACTTAATTGCCTCACGATACTGCTCATTTGTTCTTCTTACGTCATCTATTGCGTTGTTAGCAATTGTTTCATTTAAACTATCTATGAAATCTTTAATAGCTGTAAGCATTATTTCAATTTCATGATAACTCATTGTTTGTAACTCCATTATTTACGCCTGAACTCCAATTAGTTGCCAAGCTCCAGAAGACTGAACTTGAACTTCTTTAACATGGCCTATAAAAAAACTATGAAATCCGACGGGAAGACTTAAAAAATTCTCTCCTTTATCGAGACTTACGGCAAATGTTACTCCTGTGCCGACAAAAATATTTAAATAGTTTATTGGCTTATCGAAAACAACCGTCTCATCCGTTGTTCCGCCAGCAAAAGTATTGGATGCCATTATTTCTCCTTGAATGTGCTAAATTAAGCACATTTTATCAAATGATTCTTTCTTTCTATCCAAATATAAACTTTGGTTGTCATACATTAGGTGATATAATTTTTTTACACTATCTCTCCTAATAATCTCTATGACATAAAAATCTGTTTTAATGTCACCGGGAACCTGATCTTGTTTTTTGACCTTGTGGCTGTCTCTTAAAACATATGCCATATTATAGGTTTTTTGTTCTACGTTTAGTTGTGACAACATCCCACAAATTCCGTCTGCAAACTTTTTACTAGCAGTGCAAATCCTCATTCGTTTTGCTTTTGTGTTCACAGAGCCGTCTCCATCCATAACACCCCTAATAAATGATGGTATGTGATTGCTTGGTAAATTAATAGGAACATCTACAGTTTTTGATTTTCTTTGTATAAGCCCCAAGGAAAGCAAATCCTCATATATTATTTTATTATTAATAGCAAAAACAGATGTATTTCTGTCTCTCCTGATTGGCCTATTACTGCCAATAAGTGTGTTTATTTTTTCTAAAATATATTTGTCTTTTACGTGCTGGGTTATATCTACGCAATAATCATTATCAAGAATACAACCATCAGTCCAAATTAACCCAAGTATGTATGCCATATCATCCGACCAAACCTTGAAAAAATCCTCATTAATAGTGTAATGATGGCACTGTTTCCTAACGATGTCGTAGTCTCTTTGTATCTTTAGTAATTTCGCTCTTTCAGTAATTGCCTTTTTTGTTCTACCTAATTTTTCTGCAATTTCTTTTAAATCACCGGAAGCATAATTATCAATTAAATAAGTTTCTTCTTCATCAGTCCAAATGACATTATATGTCATTCCAGATTTATCGAATTTAAACCCCAGTTTCCCAGCCATATGCGTAATTGCTGGCCAACGCCTATTAAGTTTGCCAATCAATTCCTGTTTCTTGTCTGCCCTGTAATTTTCTCTCAAAAAATTCAACTCTTCCTCAGACCAAACCGTTCCCCTACCCTGTTTCTCTCCCGCTTGTTTTTGTCTCTTGTGATAAGTGTCTGTCATATAACTCCTTGAAATCGTTATACAATTTGATGTGATCGAAGGTGCCTCAGACGAAGGTAGCTTGGGTTCATGCCCAAAGATCTGAAGGTGCCCTGACCACGTGGAGCAGGTTTAATTGAGTTTTTTATCATTTTGAGTTTCTCTTTGTAGTCTGCTAATTGTGCACTATACTGCGAGCTAAGCAAATCGGCAACCATTGGTGGTTGATAAGCAACACCATTATCAGTTATTGTGAATTCTTTGCCCTTTTCTATTAGTGACTGTGCTGCTAGGGCCAATAACACACCACCCTGTGTAATTATTTCGCTAAAAATCCCGTAAATGGCGGGATCAGCAAAAGTAAATTGAGTAAAGTGTGGGTACTGATTGAAGCTTGATAGACTATTTACCAAAAAACAAACCAGCTCGTCGTCAGTAAATATATTGCAGGGAATGTCTATGTAATGATCGCCTTCTCTTACCTTTCTTGTTCCATTATTTTTTACTCTTGCTTTTACAAGCCTTAAAAGAATATTTATTCCATAAGATTCTTCTTTTGAAAAATCCCACGCAACTAAATCGCCTGGAGTAAAATCTGGGGGACACGAATCATCAACATCACCAGAGGTTGAAATTAAAAACTCAAAAGTATTTTCTATCTCAACTCCGCCAATTTCCGCAGTCCATTTGTCTTCCGCGTATCCGTCAGCAGCTGTTTCTGGAATTGTGTATATTAGGTAGTAAAGACCTGCTTGGCCGTTAGATAAACCAACACCAAGATTTGTGGATGCTTGTAAAATAGTTCCAGCGGAATCGCGTATTTCTACTTGGGGCGTGTCATCGGCGTTTGTTGGATTTCCAGCAGAATCGACGAATTGAACATACAATTCCACTGTTCTTCCGCGTATTCCGACACGATGACAGGCCATTTACTACGCTCCAAATAAAATATTATTCTTTCACTTTCTTCTTTCTAACTCTCTTAACAGGCTCTGGCTCTGGTTCAACCTTCATAACGATTGCGCCATCGTCTAGTTTTTCGGGTTCCCTTACCTGTTCTCCAACGTCACCAAACACTATAACAGAATCATCTGCGTCACCAAGTGCTCCATCTGCTTCTGATTCCGGTTGCTGTGAAATTTTCTTTATTGAGCGAGCAGGAGCATTTCCTACCACAATTGCTCCACTTTCGTCCTTGTGGGTGTCGCGAACATAGGACTTGTACGTCTGCTGCTCTTGTGAAAAGCTAGTTGGTTCTTCTGATTCTTGCGCTCCCTCAACCAAAACACTACCGTCTTTGGATGTGAGAATTTTTCCATCATCGGCCACAGCACACCAAACACCTTCTTTTTCCTCAGGTTTTACAACGGTGAATGGTTGTGATGTTGTTGGTTGTGATGCAGGAGCAATAGGACCAGTGGGATCAACCATTGCTTCCTGTGTTACTTTCATAACAATTTGAGATTGCTTGCTTACGCCAGATTCAACTTGTGGTTCTAATTTGGTCTCAGTGCTTTGGGGTTTTTCTGCAAGTGGTTCTGTTTTCATAACAACTGAACCATCATTTTGCCTTTTACTAAGCGCACCTATGTCAGATACACCATAGTCTGCAAAATCAAAGGACTCTCCATCTTCTTCGTTTTGGGAACTGGAATCTAATACTACAGATGATTTTGTCTTTATTGCCTTGCTATTACCCTCTTTACTTGCTTTTATTTTGCCAATAGTATCTGCCACAGAACTTACATTCTTATTAACTATTTTTACAGTTTTTGATGCAAGATGGCTAGCAAGTGATCCAGACTTAAGGGAACAATCGACCTGTTCCTTTGTCAAATATGGGTTGTGTTTGTAAATATTCACGGTGTTTCCTGGTGCAACTTTAACGCCCAAATCACTAATACTTACGGCATGTTTCGTGGTATTCAACAACCACAAAACATTGTTGTTCTTAACTTTCATTTTTTTGCTCCTCTTTTGCTGGTTTAGCTCTTTGCTGGTGTTCCCAACAATTTTACTTTTATACTTTGCGGGCCGCGGTTATTCTCGCCCATCTCAAAAGAAACAGGCTGACCTGGTTTTAGTGTCTTAAATCCTTCCATTTCTATATTGGTCCAGTGAACGAAAACATCACCAGTTCCGTCATCCTTTGAAATAAAACCAATTCCACGAGCCGGATCAAACCAACAAACCTTTCCTGTAAAAACTTGCGCCATCTTGTACTTCTCCTTTAATTTGCGGGTTACTTCCCGCCTTGATTAGATTGGTGCCTGCCTAACGCAAGGCAAACCAATCCTTACAATTTAAAGTCAAAATATTGATAGATTGAGCAACTAATATTGGAATTTTTGAAGCAAAACGTCACCGTTATCGTTTATGATGCAGTAGGTTTTGCGTATCGGAAGACTACCGATATCAAAGACGGTTGTTTTAGACGAACTAGAGCAACCAAAAAGGTGAGTATGACCAATAACTATTGTGTTTGATTTATCTTTATATTGTTTTATTATTTCTTTTCTTCTATATCTAATTAGCCACACATACATTGGACCGCGATTAAGAAATCTTTGAAAATTAATTCCAGTTTTTTGCCAAAACCAAAAATTTATTTTTGTTAGTAATTTAGAATACCACGGCATATTCTGAAATTCATAAACCTGGTGCCCGTGTATAAAAAACACATCATGGTTGCTGGTTTTTAAAGTATAGGATTCTACTTCTTCTGCGCCCGGTATTATGTTTTGGCCACGAGCATCCCAGTCATGATTTCCAAGAACCCAGATAACCTTTTTGTTTTTTGCTATCCGCGATAACTCGATTACAACCGGATGAGTTTTTATTTGGGCTGGGCTAACTAACCATAAATCAACTATATCGCCGTTCAATATTAGCTGATCGTAATTAGTTTCGCGCAATACTTTTAAAACAAAACTAGTGTTTTCACATCTTGGATCGCCAGAATGCAAATCAGAAACAACTAAAGTACGCATAGGTGCCTCAAAAAGTTAGTTATTTTTCTTTCTTTTTGAAAATCCTATCAAATCCATAAAATGCTAAAATATTACCTACGAAGCAAGATATAGATAGCAGCAAAATCATTATTATCCTTTGGTCCCCATCCACAACTAGTATAATTGCTGCTGCTTTTAATGGCTCTATAGAGGCCGACAAAAGCGCGGCTAATAATATTTTTCGATGTGTTATAGCAAGAGTGCATCCAACTATTAGGACCTCTAACACAACGGATATCGTGAACAGCAATATTAGGGTTAGCATAACTTGCTCTTTTACTTGGAGGTTCGGAGTCTTCTTGCGTTTCTTGCTCTAATAGTTCAGGCATCGTTTCTCTCAAAAGGTTTATTGGGTTTCCCCATAAATTAAAATAAATATTAGTAGAGAGTTGTGAATTTCATTGTCGACAGTGGTGTTTTATTTCAGCCAAACCAGTACAAGTTTTCTGGTAGCTGGTTAATATCTTCTTGTAAATCTGTGAGTAAAGTTTCAATAGCCAATATTCGGTCGTCAATCTGATTATTTGTTAGTGACTCTTATTTCCTTGTTGGGGCAGCACTACCTCGAATGAAATTAAATTATTTACACCGTCAAAAATCTTAAAAGTGGGGGTTTTGGCAGCCAATGTTTTGTAGTAGGTTATTATAAAGCATTAGGAGTAGTTTTTACCACAGCTACCAAAAAAATTAGCGCCGTTAAAGACGAAAGTGCATACATCTACAGCATTTGCGCCAATAGATATGACAGGGCTGATTCCGTCTGCCCACCACACATTATCTGGGAAAGTTACGGTTAGAGCTACCGACGAATCTTGACGTATTTCTAAAACATAACTTGCACCAGCTTTTTCGTCAGAAAAGGTTAAAGTAACGTTACCACTGGCCGATTCCAAGTCTAGTATCTGATATGCACCCAAGCTCCAGTCTATGTTCTGTGTGGTGCCAGTAGGAGTTAGGACAGCGGGTATTGTGCTCCAGGCTTGTCCATTAATTTCTAAGTTGCCAACAGAGACAAAACAATAGCCGTCGTCACTAGCCAATCGTGCATGTAAACCATTTCCTACGGCCTTGAGAGCCGGGTAATCTGCCGTAGTTCCCTCAAATTTCAATAAACCGGTTAAAGGACGAGAACCATCACAAAGCACATACCCGTCTGAATCATCTAGAACATCGCGCAGGCTTTGTGTTTGGCTATTTAACTCAGTCCAATGGGCATCTATGGTTGTAGTATCTGGCGCACCATAACCGTCACAAGCGTCTCGTAAAGCTTGTGTTTGAGAGTTAAGCTCGGCCCAATTGGAGTCTAGCGCAGAATCTAATGCATAACCGTCTAGAGCAAGACCCGTGGTTGCTCCCACAATTGTAAGATTGCCCCGTATTTCTACGTCGTTTGCAAAAACTCTGTCGCCTATATTATACTTCATGTTTAACCTATTGCCGTGTTTCCGTCATCAAACTCAACTGACGAGCCTTCTGCTATATAGTCTGTTAAAGACAAAGTGTAAGTATCACTTTTAAAATAGCTAGCGTCGGGTTGAAGCGTGGAGGTTGTGGAATCATAAAGAACAAGCTTGTTATGCTCTTCTTTGAAATAAAACACTTGAACGGTGAAGGTAAGTGCTCCGGGCATTCCAATTAGACCATGGCCACTATTTTTATAAATAGCAAGAGCCCAAAGATTTGCATATGTTTGGCATGTTCCGCTTGCCCAAACACGAAACGACGAATCATCAACCATTGTATTGTTGCCGATTCTCAAATAAGTTCCAATGTCATGCATCCAGGCTGCGCAATCATGGTTGAGCGTAACTAAACTGTTTGTGTAACGGCTTTCAATAGCTACTCCTGTTAGCTTGTTATAAAAAAAGTTATTGCCATTGATAGTTGCTCCATAACCAGGAGCAATTCCAATTGCGCAGTTGTCGAACATGGTTTTAGTGACAGCTATATAATAAGCGCCTACTATGCCATACCAAGACCAATTGGAAAATTTACACTCTTTAACCGTAAGTTCGTTCCCGCCAATTCCGTTAAGCCCAATTCTCCCCGCCGAACCACCAGCCGATCCATTAAAATGTATATCCCAAAAAATAGTACGACCAGTAGCATAAAGATAGGAACTATAATTATTACTTGTGCCCGGGGCTATAATAGAGGAAAGCTCACAAATATTTACAGTTCCGGTTGGCTTTGCATTAGATCCGCCAATATCAGAGGTTGTAATGGCAACAGTCAACGCGTCTGAAGTATTGCTAATTATCCAATAATGACTACTGGTTCCCCAACGAAGACATTTTCCACGATGTTCATTAATCGTCCACCCCGGATCAGGCGTAGCGGTTACAATATTATTAACACAAGAAAGAACGGTAAAAGATTCGAGAGTAGTTACTGTTCCAATAACAGCCACTCGGCCTTCTGACTGAATGATGGTGTTTTTGTAGTAGTTAACATCTGCAGTCCAGTTTGGAAGGGTATAAGTTCCTGCTGCTAAATAAACATAAGTGAGCCCCTGCACAGGAATTTTTTGAATTGCACCCCAAATCGTTTGTACTGGATGACCAATGTCTCCAGAGGCATCATCGCTACCGGCTGGGTCAACATAAATAGCCAGCCCCTCGTTTCTTATGTCGATTCCGGCATTAAGTAGGTTTTCGTGGTCTATTGAAATCTCATGTTGTGTAACATTAGAAACAGAAACTACAGCGTCCGGAAGCACATTGGTTGCCCCGTCGCCAATAATTTGCTCGGCGTCCACAAGCCCAGTAAAAGCGTTATTTTTCGCAACAATTTTATCAATTAAATTAATAGCCATTAGGTTACACTCACTGTTGTACTTCCAAGACCAGAATTAGTTGAATAATAGGCGTAGTAATTTTCAACATAGCCCGCGGAATTTGTTACAGAAACCGTTTCGGGCCCAACAAATCCCCCTTCGAATCCTCCCACAAAAAACGTAGCAGTTCCCAATCTACTGGGGTAAGCGTAGACAATGTACTCACCAGCAGCTGGAACAACAGTAAAAGTTTTGGTCCGCAAGTTGGAAAGTTCGCTGCTATTAAATGCTTCAATATCTGCTTCGGTATATCCACCAGCAGTTGTTGTTACTCCCCAAAAACGATAATTGTAAAAGTTTCTGGTGATAGTGGAGGTAGCAGTTTCGGCTCCCTTGGCTGCATGTAATACAAAAGAAAGAGACCCAGGAGATGCTGGGTAACTAGTATTCTCTGTGGACACCGTAGGGCCCTGGAAAGTACTGGTTAAAGTTAGGTTTCCAGTCCATCCATTGTGAGAGACGTACCCCCCAGTAGCTGGTCCATTAGAGTAGGAAGCGGTATAGGATAATGCTCCAATAGCTTTCCAAACACCAGTTCCAATCAAAATTGTTGAAGATTGTGAGTCGGTAAATGATGCAATTGAAAATGAAAATGTAGTATTGTATGGAGCAAAAACCCATTCTGTTCCATTAAAAATAAGAACATCATTAGAGGCTGGAGTATCTGTATCAGATACATCTGTTAAATCCGCTAAAGCCGGTTTGTAGATGTTTCGTCCAAAGAAATGACTCATTACCGCCAAGCCTCAACTCGCACCAAAACCGGCGTGCTTCCAGACGCCCGCTTAAACCAGACTTGACACTGGCTTCTGTTATCAAATATAATGGCTTCGGATGGGAAAGTGGCATGCATAGAGCCATGAACAGTAGAACCATCAAATGAATAATGGATTATATCATTAGCATCATTACTCTCTATCATAAGAGCAATTCCAACAGAAACAAAATTCCAACTTACTGAAACAACAAAATTAGTTGATGATACATGTAATTCTTCAAAAAAATTATTATCTCTATTTCTGGTCATAATGATCCACCATTGGTCAAAATATACACATTATCAAAAAATATTAGTATATTTTTAAATATGGTCTGAATAAATTCGGTTTGTCGAAAAGGAGTTGCAACTTTTGAAATATCAGTAGAGACCAGCTAATTTAATTGTTAGCAACAGTGTTTTTAATTCATCTAGTCCAGTGCAGGTTTTTTGGTAATCATCGAAATAAATTACTCCCTGTTGCCTTGACAATGATTGCAGCAAAAACTCCAATTCTTCTGTTGGTATGGTGTCGTGTTTGGAGTCTGGATCAGAAATGTATAAGCAATGGTATTTGCCGCGCTTTTTACTTCCCTTTTCATAAAAACAAAGGTTCTCTAAACCAAAGGCAGCCTTGAGGCCAATAGTATCATTCATTTTTCTCCAAACAAGATAGTTTTAATATCAATAAATATTTTCTAAATTCTTCTATGTTATAAAACCATGTTTTTTCATCTTCGTAGTATATTTTACAATCACTTTTCAATAAAGTGTTTATTGCGCGCTCCTCTTTAATATAAAATATGCATTCGTTCGTTTGTTTGGTAGCCACATAACAGCAAATGCCAGGCGAAAAATAAAAATCACCTAAACCAGCACTCGCTAGTTTATTTTTTCCCTTCAAACAAGACCTACGACTCGCTCTATCCAGTTTCTTTGCTCTCTTTGTTTTTCTACCCTGCGTGATTGGAACAAAACCCATTTTATCCACCAATCTTATAAAAATATGTTGGTCTTTCGTCGTAACTACCAAACTTTCTTTTATAAATCAATAAACTACCTTTACTGGACCCCCAACAAACAAAGAAATCCCGTTGTTCTTGCTGATAAATAGACTCGAATGTTTTATAATCAATATACAAACAAGTGTTTCTTAATGTATTGTCTGCCTTACGCAGCAAGTATTCCCAGCAATCTACGCCTTTATGAAGAATAGAATATCCCACCATACGGTCTTCAATATAATAAAATCTGGAAAATAAATTATCCTTTTCTTGATCATACCAAATATTAAAAAAATTACGATCATAGCCTGAGTGTAACTGCCATTTATACTTGGGTTTCCCTGTATGTGTGTCCCAAAAATCTATTAAATCGAGAACATCTTGTTTGTTGTAATCCCTGGTTGTGATAATTCTATCAAAATGGTTTCGTGTTTCTCGTATCTCTTGATATTTTTTACCAGACAAATCAAAAAAACCAGCATCCAATTTGGAGGTTAATTGTGTGCTTTTATATGATTTGATCGGTTTTGGTGGTTTGTTGTAAATATAAGAATAAGATACTTTTGGAAAATCTGGTTTAAAGTTGGCATCAAAACAAACCGCAGTGGTTCTATTTTTCTTAAACCACTTCCAGTCTGGTGAAGGAACAGTTTTTGCTGACATCATGCCTAAAATACAATACTTTGAATTATATTCAAACATTTATTACCTTACCTTATAAACCACTAAATGCTCTGTCTTTTTATTAACTTGACCACTTTTCTTTTTACCGCTTAAATGACTTCGTGCGGCAGAAATCAAAGTATCTTCCACCAAAACACCGCCACAATCAGAACAAATTTTCATTAGGTCGGCCAAAAAACTAAATTTTCTAACATTTTCCATGGCAACGAAACCGAAATAATTAGTTTTTTGGTAGCAATTTAAAACCGTTGCTTTCCAATACTTATCCAACCAGTCCTGATAGTCGCCATAATTACTGCTTTGCGTTGTATCGTTGCTGTATATTTCTATGTTGAAATATGGACAACAACTAAAACACAAATCAACTTGCGGAAAAACACTATAGTCAGCGCTTTCAGAACAGTCCTTTATGCATTTCCCAGTTCCACCAAAATACTTTATAGTTTCATTTATTTTTTCTGCGGTAAGTGGGTCAATGCCATAATACTCTATTCCAAGCGACAAAGCTGCCACACAACGAGCCGACCAACCACATGAAAAATCTAATGTTTTCTTTGTATTATATTTTGCATAAATATATTTTGCAATCATAGGCTTGAAGTGACTGATACTGCTCGCACCCCCAATTTTGGATGATCTAAATCCTTGCAAAATCATATCATCATCAATGGCAAAAATATAAGGTCGCTCTGTTCCATCTTCTTTGCTCGTACAAAAACCCATTCGATTTTGAAGAACTTTCTTAAATAATTCATCATCATTGAAAACATCTATACACGATTTCCCTGTTTTTTCTCTGGATGCGTAAAATAATTCGCTGGTAAAATGTTTAGCGATATTAAGGCCAGCGGTATTTGAGTTTTTTATAATTTGTCCGTCAAATATAATATTAGGGTCTTTTGATTTAAGATTTTGAAATTCGTCAAATAATTCTTGGTCGGTTAGCTTAAAATACGGAAAACCTTTGGTCCGATAATAATTAAAAATCCAATCAACTAAATCTATGCGGTCCTGGCCCTGTTTGCTCCATATATTTTCGGCTGTTAATGGTAGGTTCTCTGGCCCAATTATTGGTGTGGATTTTTTATTCATCAGCCACGGATTAGTTGAATTAGTGGCGTCGTAAGGTGTAGTGTTCATTTTGGTCCTTTCTGTATGTCATCGATACATAATACACCATCGTGCAGTGCTTTTACAACGATATCGCGAGCAAGAGCAATGATTGTTTCTTGTGATGCTGTCTCTTTAAACATATTGGCGTCTTCAACTATCAACTGCCAATTGGTTGGATCCGATATTCTTAATGGATCAGTAGAGCGTGAAACTATATGATCGATATGAAATTTGTTTATTTTTAAATCCCTGCCAGTAAGAGCGCAACAAAAGTTCTGTTTTATCAATAAGTCGTTTATTATTTTTTCTGCCTCTTCTTTGGTGCCGCTGAATCCAAATTTATATTTTAAATGGCATCCAGCACAGCAAGCGTTACTCCACAACACAACATTAGATTTTGTTCTAGAACATTTTGCACACTTATTTTCACTTTTATATCTTTCTTTTCTGTTTTTTGATGAAATTGTTTTTTTATCCAAACAAACTTGACATAATTCCTTTTGTTCTAAGTGATTGTTTTTGCCGCAACTAATGCATTTACCAACAGACAACAAAACCTGTCTACGTTTTTCTGACTTAAGACGAGCTTTATCCAAACACGATTGGCACAATGACCTATCGATAGTGGCTTCGTTCTTACAATTTTTACATTTCATTTTGACCTTTCTGCATCACTGGCGGTTTTCTTTAAATGACAAATTGGACAAAGGGCTTGGCCATTGGTTTCCCAATCTCTAAGCCCGCCATCTGTAATAGCTATAATGTGGTCGCATTCCAAAGTCTGGTTGCTTTCTTCCAATTGTTCTTGTGAAATTCCGCAGTGCTGACAGCAATAGTTGGCTCTTTTCTTAATATTAGAGCGTTCTTCATAATTAAAACTAAGGCCCAACCTATATCTCTTTGCAACCTTTCCACGGTCTTCGATCCATCTACTGCTTTCTGGTCCTATTTTCTTGTCTATCTCTCCTGCTTTAAATAGAGTTTTCATAGATATACTTGTATTAATGGCAGCCAGAGCCAATCTCGGGTCCGTTTCTTTGGTGGCGCCTTTATTCCATGGTTCGCGATCACCACTCAAATAAGCCTCTTTAAGTCCGTCGGAATTCTTTTGTCGCGCCTCAGAGGATATATTTCGATTAGAATTTAATTCGTTTACCCAATTATATTTGCCATCGGCGTAATCCTTTTTTAAAGTAGTTTCAATTTTCTGTTTTCTAAGCAATTCTCGTTCTTCTGCCGTAGTGTATTTTTTAATAATACGGGCAACGCTGGTTGAACTAATAAATATATGATCATCGCGAGCACAAATCTTTTTTGAGCTTAGTCCAGAACGATATAATTCTACTACAGACTGCTCTTGCTTTTTAAATTCTTCGGGATGATCTTTTGACACATGTGATATCATTGAGACTGTGTTAATCCCACATACACGGCAAACCTGATTACTTTTTGTTTGTGTGGCGGCAGAGAGACCAATTTTAGCCAAAGCATTAGAGAAAGAACCAAAGTTTCTCGAATAAGCATTTGGACTAAATTTTCCGTGAATCATTATGTCTTCATTGGTTGGCGTATGAGATAATTCTGCATGAAGTCGTTTAAGATCTTCCAATAATTCATCATCAGATAAACCATCTTTTACCTCTGGTTTTTCAAGGCCAGCAGCAGAGATAACCGCATCAAGAGAACCAAATACTCTAAGAAAAGTTGATTTTGCGTGTTCGCAATTATTTTCTATATCTTTTGCTGTAGGTATTCTGCTTAGTTTCTTGTGGGTTGCCAAAAAATCATTAATAAGGTCATCTTTGGTGATTTGCTTGTTTATATCTATTTTGGCGGCACTCAATAAATTTGATACTGACCCAAAATATTTTACTACGGTTGGGCGAGAATGACCAGACGCTCTTACTAATTCTTGAACGCCAAACGCTTCTCCGGCCTTTTTGTATTCAATGAATGCTTTTTGTATTTCAATAATCATTTTTTCTTTAATCTGATATACAGGACCCTCACTGCTTAGCAACCCTGCCGCTTGCCACGCTTTTGTCCAAGTTCCGAATGCTCGTAGAATTGCATCTGCCGAAATGCGTCCTAGTTTCCTCCACTCTTTTATGGAAGGTATAGATCCATGTTCTTCAAATATTTTTTTCATTTCATTTAAAATCTCTGTGTCCGTAAACTTTTTCATAATGTCTCCATTGTTAGGTGGGAAAAGATTCCCTGCTGTCTATAGTAATACGCCAAGCCAATAAAAATTTAAAGCACATTGTTGAAAAATTTTAAATTATTTTAAACAAGGTCTGCCAGCAGATGAACCAAAAAAATGAGCGAATCAGACGTCACGAAACACAAAAAACAAAAAGGCGACCCAGTGGGTCGCCTTAATGCTATTCTATTTTACTATCTAAATCAGGCAATTAGCCGGCAGTCACGCTCTTACGACCAACGCTTACACCTCTTGGGTTCACAATTCCGATACCAATGATCTCATTCACCACCCAGCCCAACTTAAGCTGCTTCGGCTCGTCTGCGGGGAGCACCTCTATATCTTGCCTGATAGGCATCACACCAACAAACTCTGGATCCGCAACACCGAACACTGTGCCCGCTGGAACTACCTTGCTTACGATAATGTCAGCGCCCCAAATGTGAGCGAAAAGACCAGTCTGGAGAATTTCGCGTTGGCTTACCATGTCCAACTCACCACCAGAACCGGCAGCCTGACCACCACCTGAGCCCCAGTTTAGAATGTCGTTAAACTCAACGATATTCATGAGGAACTTTGAGGTCACTAGGTCCCAACGATCAACCTGAACTTTGACTTCTGAGAGGTCACGCTTAAGTAGACCAGCGTCAGCGATGTCCTGTGCGGTGTTTTCGCCACCAAGACTTAGGTCACCAGCGAAATCTAGAGCCGCGAAAATGTTAGCATCTTCTTGGGCCTGAATTTCTTGGCGAGCTTTTTGCTGCGCACGATCAATGACGTTAAACCGACGTCGCTTTACTTCAGCAATACGAACGGTTGGATTAGAAACAACTTCAAACTCAGGAATGGTCACGCGATCTGAGAACACGCGAGATTCTGGAGCTGAACCGTTGCTTGAAATCACTACGGCTGAAACATCGATATCACGGTCGTAAACAGGCAAAGCACCTTGTGGTAGTGGGTCTACAACAAGAACCCGACGGCCTACACCCTGATAATCTAAGTTTCGGCGGATTGGGTTAGCCATAGCCTGACCTAGAGCAACCTTACCTTCAGTTGACATCAAAGCCTTGCGAAGCAGCTCATCTTTTTGCTCTTCAGTAAAAGATGGACGGCCGGCAAGACCCTGACTTGCTGATTGATTATTTTGGATAATCGAAGCATATTTTACGATTTGGCTAAGTGCGTCACGATCGTTAAGCGCATTTAGCTCACCTTGGGTATTAAAAAGACTCATATAGAAACTCCTATGTTTTACCCGAGCGGAAAACCGGCCGAGTTATTTTAAAATTTTAAGTCGGTTGTTACCGACAGGCTCACGACTAAAAAATTTTATACTTCATACTTTCTATTATGTGTTCTTCCAGTAATTCTTTTATCTTTTGCGCTTCACTTGCGCCAAATCTTAACCTAAAATGTCTATCGTTGTATTTTATTATATTTGCTTTAAGTTTAAAATTACATTCAATAGCATCTTTAAGTATTTCGTGCTCTCGATATGTAAAACAATCAGTGCATAAAATTGTTTGCTTTCCTCTTCTCGCAAAAGAACCATCTTCCATTAACCACACAGCAAAAGAAAACGGACTAACAATAATATCTTTAATATTTTCTGGAATAATCTTTGTTCTGCTTTCTGTGTAAAATATTTCTCTAAATATTTTTAACTCTGGGATACACTTTGTTCTAAAATTATAAAATGAATACGTCTTATTATTTGTTTTGTTTATGGTTTTAAATAGTTTAGGTTCATTTCCCAAATCACCAAAAATTTTCCAATTCCAGTAGATATATTCTTTTTGTTTGTCACTATGGCTTGTTGTATATACTGGTGTTTTTCTGTTGTCTGTAATATGTCCGTCACCAAGAATTGAGCCAATTAAAAAATTTTTTTGTATTTCTGTAAGTTTTCTATCCAATACTGCTTCATCTCTTTTGGCAATTCTTGTTTTAATATTATATTTCTTTAACCAAAGACACACAGAGGAGCGATCAACCGAAAAAATGTCTGCAATTTCATATGTCGTTTTTTCTTCAACATCATATAGTCTATACAATGTATCTCTATCTATCATCTTACCTTTCCATTTCCAAAATTCTACTGGGTTCGGGTTCGGACCAAACCCAGTAGACTAATCAACTAATTACGCATTATGAGTCGCGCCAAGATACTGGATCTTGATGCGGTCAAATGTTTCAGCGGCACCAACCAACTTAGCTGGAGTAGTGACCAAGGAACCATTGTTGGTAAGCTCTACGAACAAGGCAATCTTGTCCGATGTTCCAGTTGCACGAGTCAAACGACCAGCAGTAGAACGATAGAGCAAGTCACCGGGAAGTGGAGTGTCATAAAGATTGACAGCTGCTGAACCAGCTCCAGTTGTGGTTGGAACTACATCGGTAGCCAAAGCGGTCAAAGACACGCCATACATGCCGGCCATACCCCAAAGAGTAACCTTGCCAGACCCAGACTGAGTGTGTGGCCCAAGATTGGTCCCGGTAGTTGATTGGCCAACAGGAGCGCCAATCACTGACCCAAACATAACGCCGTAACTCGTAGTGCCTTCATCTGAGAGATAAAAGAGATTATAGGTCTCAGTGCTTTCATCGGCAATACGCGCAATGGTTCTGGTTCTTGTTGGTGAATTTTCGCTTACTGCATTAGCGATATAACCATCGAAAACATCGTAAGCAGCCTTTTCAGTTGCTGAATTGGCCGCAGCTGCCTCATCCAAACACATTACCTCTCCACCAAGAATACTAGCTTGATCGGTGTCTAGGCAGTCAAAATCACCAAGGGGTGTAAGACCTGATTGAAAAATAAATAATGCCATTTATGCATTTCCTCCAAAATTTGTTTTTTGGGTGAATTCTCGGTGAAAAACTTAGTTGGTCATAGAGAATAACCGCTTATCTAATTAGAAAATATTGATAGATTTATTGTTAATAATTCTGTAATTTTTGATATGCTTTGATTAAATTATCATAAGATATCACACTTCCATCGTTTTTTATTAAAGCCCCAGTAAAAGCAGTGTCATTTGTCTTCGCATTAAACTGCTTCTCTAGGTTTTTTAATCCAGTTGCGGTGGGTTCATCTAATTTCCCTGTCACTGGTATATTTAAAAACCCCTGAATTTTTGATAAATTCTCGGAACCAACTGACGGATTGCTATCAGAACCACTGGCAACTTGTGTATTTAACTCACCCAAACTGCTAGCTATTCCGTTTGCAAATTCAGCCAAATCTTCTCCAACTTCTCTTGCTTGTTGGGGGTCCTCTGCATTTTGTTCAACTAGGTCCCATTGTTCCAGAGCCTTAACTAAAATTGAAAGCTCTGAAGAAATTCCGGTAACAAAATTGCCTGCGGCGGAAGCAGAAGTGGTTTCTTGGGCCAATTGAGTGTTGGTGTTGTTTGCTATTTCGCCTATTCTTGTGACGGCATTTTGTGCTGACCTAAGAACGGAAGCGCCTGGTTCCTTTACTCGTAGTGAAGAAATAGAACCACGAACCAAGGTGCTGTCTTTTGCTGTTTGTGCTGGATCGTTTTTACCAAACCAGTCAAAAGCTTTCACTGCGCCAAATCCAGTAGCAGTTAGACCAGCAGCACCAAGACCAAGCCTTTTTACCGTATCACCACGAGTGAGACCAACCAAAGATTGCCTAAGCGGAACCCTTGTAATTTCTCCCTTGGTTACTTGTGCCATTAAATCAGGGCGTCTCTTGGTTATGTCTAGCAAAACAGAGGCATTGTGCGGATTTGTTCTAAAGGCATCGGCATTTACTTTATCGCCCCTATTAATCATATCCAAATATTCTTGTAAAAGAGCTTTTGGTTTGTTTAAGTTTTTGCTTGCAGCAGACAGTGAATGACGTGCTGCTTCAACTTGAGCCGCTACATCGTGCCCCATTAAGTCAGATGTCCATTTTGAAATATTTGGGTCATAGGAATACATTCTTTTTAGAATTTCGTCGTATTTTTTCTGAATTAGTAGATTATCAAGTTCAGACACATGAGAGAGTTTTCCAACAATCTTTTTTGCGTGTTCAAGCCCAACCAATTGATTTTCTAACTTTACTTGTTTTGATGCAAGAGAATTTAGTTCACTTCGCATAAAAGTTGCCATTTGAACTGCATCTTTTGAGTTTTCACCAACCATATGCTCCATTTGTTCTTCAAGAGCACCAGCTTTGTTTTTTACTTCGTCTAGTTGTTTTGCCACAGAATTAGCAGTATTTTTAATGGTCTGTTTGGCAGCATTGGCCTCTGACATAGAAACACCTGGCAATAATCTGGGAGCACCTGGTATTCTTGTTAGTTCCTCAGAAAGTCTCACCGCCGTTTCTGCCATTTTTTGTCTTGCGCTAGCCAAGGATGCATTTAGCCTAGTTGCGGTTTCAGAACTTACACGAGACAACAATCCAGGGTCAAGAGCCTGAATCATTTCTTGTGATGATTTCCCGGCAAACTCCTGTGCTTCTTTGGCGGCTTGTTTCATTCCGCCATCCCACCAATTGGTTAGTGTTTTTAAAACACCTGGTCCTGCATTTTCTATGGTCTTTGCAGTATTGACTCCAAGTTTTTGTGCACCTTTTGCTCCAACTCCCTTTAAAAAAGCACGAGCGCCGGCCAAAATAGCACTTCCTATCCAGGCTTTCTTTAATAGCGGACTTACCCTAGCGCTTAAACGATAGGAGCCTTGGTAAAAGGGAAGGCTTTCTCGTTGCCTGATTCTTTATCGCAAATGCAATTTTCCATACTTCGGTCGCACTTATCACAATACTCAGCATCATTTGATTTGTCGCAAGTGCATTGGTCTTCTGGTTTCTCACACCCAGGGCATTCAAATCCAAGATCATTTTTTTCAGCCATTTCAAGTAAGTTTTCTGCCGCAGTGGTAATTAAATCAGCAGCCTTTGTGTGTCCCAAGTCATCGCATTTGTTGGCAATTTTAAGCAACTCTATTGCGGTTGATGCATAATGAGCAGTGAGATTACCTGTTGGCATTTTATTTATCATATCAATTAATTTCTTTTGCTGTTCAACTTGATTTTCAACCAAACCACCATCTCCAAAAGCCTCTGCAACATAAATTGGTTCCGGATGAGCTTCTTCTATGATATTTTTTTCAGGAGTTTTAACTCTCTTTTCACGTATAACCTTTTCGTCCTCTTGATAAGGATTTGGTTCAACTTCATCAGCGAATCCCTGTTCTTTTGCTAATCTGAAAAATTCATCCATGATTTCGTTTTTAGTAATACTCATTTTGTCTCCATTACTTTATATAGGTCTGTTAGTGGTTTTACAACATTGAGTGGGTTTGATATAAGGTCTTTAAACGCACTAATGTTCTCTTCTGATAGCAATTCTGTTTTTTGGGGTTTTGAGTTTTCCAACATCAAGGCACCCGGGGCCTTTGTTGTTCCACTTACGGCAGAATATATTTCACCAACCTTTGAAAATCCAAATGTCAGTAGCATAAACTTGACTGCATTCGTTAGTGGAACAATTGCTCTTGGCAATAATTGGATTAGTTTTATTAGACCACCAAACCAAGCAGTTTTTGTTATTTGCTCTAGGTTTTTAGAAGCATTTACAGATTTAGATTGAGTGGTTATGAAATCTACCAAAACAGAAGAAAACTCGCTCTGACCAATGTTTAAATTATTACTAGGTTCCCACCCAGCAAACCTATCAATTGCTGCACCCAAGTCTGCTAAACCAAATCCAAAAAACGCAGCAATTTTTTCAAGTATAAAAACACTCCACCCCAAACCAGGAACAAATGGCAAAAGGTATGATGAAATCCTAAACAGATTTTCACAAAAACCCTCGTTAGTGTGCCAAACAGAACTAATCTGTTGCCATAAATCCTCTATTTCAAAGGCTCGTTTAGATAATACGTGCTGCACCTTCTCGGCCTCCCATAAGTGATTCAACAAAAGAGGTGAATTGTCTTGGAGTTGTTGCTGTGTTCCAAATTCTCTGGCCACCTTGTTGTTTGTTTATGAAATCATTCATCATTTTTAATGATATGTATTTATCCAATCCTTTTCCTTGTAGCCAGAAATATACTCCCATTTTTTCATTGGTTGGTGGGTCTATTACTTCAAAATAATTTTTCATATATCTTATTAGGCTATTATCATCCTTTGGTATTGATATATTTCCCAATTGTGTTGGGTTTTTGTTTTTTTGAGCCCTAGCAAACTCTGATTTTACGTGAGATACCAAAACCGAAGGAGACCAGTCCTTTGGTCTATAATCACTTGGCGGAAATAAACTCGTGACCCAAGAAATCATTGTGGAATCACTTACACCAAGACTTCTCATCCAATCATAGGCATACATTCTTTTACCAGTATTTGGTTCCTCTACTTGCAATTCTTCCTTTAAACAAGCCAACATTTCTGCCGGAGTTGGATTGAATTTTTCTGGATTACACTGTGCTGCTGGTTGCTCTGTGCCTTTACCGCCGCTCTCTTTTAATTGTAGGGCAATTGAATAAAACGCGTCAAACAAATCTTTTATATTGCCTGGATTTTGATTCATGGCGGAGACATTAGATATTTGTTCTGCATCAAGAGGTGCAACCATATCTGCAACTGCTTTGCTTTTTCCCATTAACTCAACAACTGCGCCGGCTGTTTGTTTTCCATACAGCCCATCAACTATGCATTTTGTTGGACTGCCAATCTTTTCGTTTATTACATTAAGCGCCATTTGTAATTTTGCCACAGTTGGAGATTTTGAGGTAAGTGGTGCCTGCCTTAACTGGCCATGTGGAATTGGAGATTCTGTGTCTGAAATACGACTACCATCACCCAATATAAGTGCCCGTTTAGATAAAGCCTGGTGAGATGATGTTTTTTGAGCAGGTTGTTTTGCTTGTAGGGCACGAGAAAACAATTCCTTAACTTTATTCATCAGGGGCAACATAGCAGTCAAATCCTGCTGTGTGAATGCTTTGAATTCCTCGCCTCGGCCAACTATATTTTTTGCAAAATTAAAAGCTGCCTCCAAATTTCTTTCATTTGTTTCCCACTCTGGTGCCTTTCCATATAAACTGGTCAATTGGTCATATAAACCAACTATATCTGTGGATAATTGCTTGTAATCAATCTTTGATTTTTCTTTAATTTGGTTCAATAGTGTGTCAGCATCTTGTTTTGCAGCTTCACGCATTTTTGTGATAGAAGTCTTTATAGCATTTAGGGTTTCAGATATAGTATAATTTACCTGACCTGCATCAAAAACGATATCCGTAAGTCCATTTGGATATACATCTGTTCTCCACTCTTTCTCTAATTGCTCCATATAAGCAAGCAAATTTCTCATAGCAACATACTGTTGAGCATTGAGTTGTCCTCTTTGTGCAACATCAGTAGTGGTTGGTGGAGCAGAAATTGTGGGCAGTATTGATTTTAGTGTGTCAATCCAATTATTTATTTTGAGTTCATACTCTGGTTTTGGATCAAGGTCTTCAAGTCTATCTATGAGGTCTGGTAAGTTGTCGTCCATTTGGCGCGTAAAATACCAAACTGCCGCTGTAATTCCTGCTCCAGCCAATAGAGTCCATCCTATTGGACCAGTGCCAAGACCAAGAGCTGCGGCACCGCCAGCAATTGCCAGGTCAGTGACGGCCCCAACTCCAAGCTCCGTAACTATATCTCGCCAGGTCCAAGAAATTTTTTGCATAATATAATCCTAGTTTAATTATTTCTTATATTTCTCTTTAACAAAATCAGTAAAATCTTGTCTTAAGTCTTGAAGCGGGCTTGCAGCAGCATCCAGCACATACGGCGTCACATCCCTTATGAAACTAAAAGCGTCTTCATATAGTTTATCTCTCCATTGCCGTGCTTGTGCTGGGGTAATGCCAGAATTCCTCAAATCAACTCCGATTAATTTTGCGGAATTTGCATAAGACCACTTTGTTAGCTCCAATGCGCGATCATGAATCATTTGATTATATCTTCTAATATCCTCTGCGCTGCGGTCACCTGATATCTTTGTTTCTTGTTCTACATCGGGAACTGTGTCAGAGGGACTGTCCTTGTCCTTAAAATCCATATTAACATTCTTCATAACATCATCTATGTATTTAATAAAATCATTCCACTTTCCTTTAGATCGCCATACCTTAACTATATTGCTTAGGCTTCGTTTTAGCTCATCCCAACTTCCATCGGTTTTTGCTCGCAGTGCACTAATTTCATCAGGAAGATACTGTTCGGAGACATCATTCTTTTCCCTTATTTCCTCTAATTGTGCATTAAATCTCTTACCCCACTCATTGGCAAATTTCTCTTCAGACAACAACTGCTTTATGAACGGTATCTTTTTCTTTTCTTGTTCGGTTGGCTGTGCAACTTCTTGCGGCAGGGTCTCTGCAAATGACCTAACCGCCACTGATGCAGCAACAACAGATGAAATTGTGGAACCTATACTTTTGCTTACACTACTTATATCACCGGGCATACCAGTAAATTCGCCAGACCTTGATGCAACAACAATTACTGATTGTGCTTTATTGAGGTTTGCTAATATCTCTTTAAGTGAATTTTGAGCCCCATCTGCCGTTTTTCTATCCATCGCTGCTACAGCTTGTATGTTCTGTATATTAGTAAGGTCTCTCTTTAATTCATCTAAAATACCTGCGAATTCCTGGTTGTTTCCAAGTCCCAAGGCATTCATTGAAGACACTAGACTTGATAGATTTCCGGAAACCTTAGGTAGTGTCTCATTAACCGATTCCTGGGTTCCCTGTGCTTTTTTTGATAGTAATCGTATTACTTTTACTGCCTCTTTTTTAAGGCCACCGTCTTTTAGTTTCATAGCCAGAGATATAAGTTCTACATCCACCATATTAAAGCCGTTTAATTTAACGATCATTTTCTTTAGCGGTTCTGCCTGCTTTGAATACCCCATCTTATTGAGTTTAGCGACAAGACTTACTAGGGCAGCGTATGTTCCCTTTGGAATACTGTTTGCAACTTCGATGTCACGAACCTGCTGTTCTATGATTGTTTCTACCAAATTTTCATCGGTTTTGCTGGTTAGTTCTGTTCTCATTTTGCCTGGGTGAGCAGAATCTATCAATTGTTCTCCGGTTTCGCCAGAAACATCATAAACTCCGCCAGAATTACCCTTGGCTCGCTTGGATAAATCAATATCAAGTTTGCTGGATTTCTTTTTGTCTACATCTATTCCAATTTGTCTGGCAGAACTCTCGAATTGTTTTAGCACAGGTATATTGGCGGGATTACTTTTAAATTTCTCTAATGATTTCATCATTTCATCAACTTTTTTGTTGTATAGTGGTCTCACCTTTGCCTGATCGTTACCATACTGCTTCATAAGATTTGCAAATGTACTGTTAAGACGTTGCATATGAGGTGTCAGTGGGTTTGCACCACCGTCATTTGCTTCTTGGCTAATTGGGGCAATGCCCTCAACTATTGCTGAATATAATTTTTGAGCCGGGACAATAAAAGAAACTTCGCTCTGCGCTACTGGTAATTTATTAAGTTTATACCATTCTGATACCTTATTGCCAATTGCCTTTCTTACATCAGAATGAAATTTGTGAGCGGCAGCGCGATCTTCTCTACCAGACAGCGCACCAACCTGTGCAGAAACAACACTGCGGAGATACTGTTCGTATTTGACCAATAATTGTGGAAATAGTTGTGCCGACTGAATTGTTGGAGCAACAGATGTATCTAGTTTAAATACATTTTTAAGAACATAGTCAGTGTAGTCATCCACAGACATAGATGGAGACCACCTTGTATCCGTTTTTATCTCTGGCTCTCCAAACTGAATATCAGCAACCTTAATGAGTCCTTGCTCACTCGCTATTCTTGCGTATTCTCCCATAACAGTGCTTTCGCTAAATCCTATGTGTTTCATTGTTGTCTCCAATTATTTACGGTCAATAATATTTTCTATATCAAATAACGCTCTTTCGATCAGATAGGCCGCCTTATGGTTGCCCGAACTACCAAGTTTATATGCAATTCCAGTAAGACCTGAACGAATTATTGACATATTATTATCAACAATCGTTTTTGTTTCACTTGTTTTTTCCGGAACTTCTTCTATTTTTTCTTCTTCTTCTACTATTGCTATTTTTTCAAAGTCGCCGGGAAGCCAAATTGCAGAAAGAGTCTTATGCGTTTCTGCTAATTCACCTAGTGCAGTGTCCCTATCGTGTTGGTTCAAATCGCCAATTGAGTGGTCCAGCCAATTTTTCATATCTGCGTGACAGGCTAGCCCAAGTGACACGATGCGACTTGCTTCGTCACTAATCAACGAAGCTATTGATTTAAACAAAAGCCCATCATCAAATTCAAACATTTTGTCTCCAATTGAGTTCTATCGCTTTTGACATTAGTTGTGTAATTTCATTATATTTATCTGCGGTAAAGAAACATTTTGGATCACTATTTCGTTTGGAACAATTACAATGGCCACATAATAAACACGCATTATTGATAGTTAAGGCGTTTCCAGCCGAAAGGGGGTAAAAATGATCAATACATAAATTTTCTATCGAACCACAATTCGCACACCGATTGCCAAAAACTTCAAAAACAAGTAGCTCATCTTGTGCGGTAAAATTTTCATTAACTGATCGTTTCATGGCGCGTCGTTTTCTTGTTTGTTCGCGTATCTTTTCTGGATGTGTTTTTTTGTATAGACTGCTTTTTGTTTTAAGCATATCTGTATTTTGTTCGTAATATGATTTATAGTGTGTTTTAATTTTTTCTGCGTTCTCTGTGCGATAGCATCTGTTTCCCACAGCAATTTTTTCTTTATTTGTTTCGCGATAATGTTTTTTTCTTGCTTTAACTTTTTCTGGATTTTTTGCGCGCCAATCTTTGTTTCTTGCGGAAATCATTTCTTTATTTTCTTCATAGAATTTTCTATTACATTCTAAAATTTCTTCTTTATTTTCCTCATACTGTTGCTTTCTACAAATTTTACAATAACCTTGTAGGCCATCACGTCTGTTTTTATTTTTTCCAAATTCATTTTCGTCTTTTTGGACGCCACAATGAGGACAAATTTTAAAAATCATAATAAATCCACTAGTAAAACAAAAATTCTAATGTATTATTAAGACCTGTTGGGGGTCCAGTTACCATAGCAAAACCAGGATGTTGTGGTGTTAATTGATTAGTGGTTAGATATCCTTCTGCATTACAAAACAAAACTGCACCAACGACATATGCTGCCCGTGTGTCATATTGATCGGTTTCAAATATACCTCTCTGAAACCAGATTGTCATTCTTCCGCTACCTATCGTTGTGTTGTCTCCTGGTATATTGGCTATCCTATAAATATATGTGCAAATAACCCTAATTGAATCGAGAACCCCATCACCATCGTAGTCATAATTAAGTGGTGTTCCTGCTGGCGCAATAACCAAACCATTCACATCATTTAGTATTAAGCCCTCTACATCGCAACTAAAACTACTTCTAACTATGTTGGAAAATCTCAAATTTTTCATAGACTCTATGATAGACACATATCTTCCGTATCCATCATTCATTCCAACGGTGGATATTACGACAACCTCATCTCTCACTGGGGCAGTAAAAGCAGATGTATTTATTTCATCTATAATTCCAAATGGAGCAGTTCCATCAGAAACACCGCACACAACTTCGTTTCCAAGAACTTTAAGTTGCGCAATTTGTCCTGGCTGAAACTGCGCAGTTGGGTCTACTGGGAAACTAACAGGTAATGACTGTCCGATTTGAATAAGTTTAAGCAACTTACTTCTCCTTGATTATTGGCCCAAAAATTCTTTTACTTTTGCGCGGAAAGCTGGATCGCGGAATAGTGCGTCCATTTTGTCTTCATGCACCGTCCCACCGGCTTCATTGAAATCACTCATTCCAAGTCCTTCTGGAGTCATTTCTTGTGGCGGCTGGCCATCATCCTGTAAGGTGCGTTCCATCCTAGACCCCATTCCTTCTTCGTTACCACTGACTGGTAGTTCTTCCTCAAAAATCTCTGTGGGATCTTCGTCTTCGTCCATGTTCGATGAAATCGCGGTTATAGAATCATCAACCAGTTGAGCAGCAACCCATGCTCCAGACTCATCAAGTGTTGATGCTAATTTAGAAAGTTCTTTCAATATGCTTATTACGTTTGCCTTCTTTTTGGGAACTTTCTGTGTTTCTACCTTTGTAGAAGCTGTTTTTGTTACCACTTTACTGTCCAAAAGTTTCGAAAGTCCCGCAATCATCTCTTCTCCAGACTGTGACATTTTTATTCTCCTATTGTTTCAAGTTTTGTTTAGCGCGATCTGTGAAATCCTTGTCCTCAAATCGTGTTCCAATTACATGCTGAATATATAAATCAGGTCGAACTACTGCCATTCTTCCGGCCAATTTCCTCATACTGCCAGCTATTTGACCAGGATATGGATCCAAACCCTGTTCAAACCTATTATTTGCAATATTTTGTAGATTATTCCATAATTTTTCCAGATACGGTGCAGACTCATTCTTGAACCTAGTCACATCATACACTAGTGCGCCGTAGGGGCTCTTATCAACTATGGAAGATATCGCCGGACGCAACCAATCTTTGAAATTAATCGCGCTACTATCCCTTTTTCTTGGCTGCCCACCAACCAGATTTAAATGCCAAGCAAAGTATTTATCTGGATTTTCTTTAACTATTGTGTCCATCAACGGTTGAATGATTTTTGGATCCTGTTTCTCGCGAATAAATCCATGTTTCATTGTATTTTGTCCACGCAAATAAGTGTGTGGGTAATTTTGGGCCATCCACTCATATGAACCTCTAGCTGGCTCTCTTGAGCTTAGTTTGTTTTTTTGTTCTGGAGCAGTCGTTCCAGGGGCAAGTCTATATTCCCACTCTGTCCCAGCAATAAGAGAAGCATATAAATCGGGATACGATGATTTTATTGTCTTAACTAATTCCTGCATTCTGTTGTGCAATACGCCTGGAAACATCTCATAAATATTCGAATAGTTCTTGCTTTCGCTTGCAATTGCATTCTTAAATAAATTCCCAAGCATTTCTTTATCAAGTTGCGTGTCCTGTAATCTATCCTGGAAAACACCCAAAATTAAAGCATATTGCGGATTTGATTTAATCAAATTATCCAATGCTGTTTTTTTCCAACTAGCTGCGTCTTGGCCGGCCTTTGGTTCGGCCTTATCTATTTCCCACTCATAATACAGTTCGGGGTTTTTATTCAAGACTTGCTTAACTAATTGATCAGATGTTTTTGAATTGGCTGGATTTAAATAGCCAAGATATTGTGCTCCAGTGCCACGCAAATAAACATAGGGATGATTACTTGCAACCCAATCAGGTGACCCAGCTCTTGGGTCTGACCAAGAAAGGTCATCTAGTGGAACTTTTATGCTCTTTTCATCTTCTGTGATGTCGATTGTTTTTTGATTGGATTCTTCGTCAGCAGGACCAATTATTTGTTCCGGCTCTACTTCTATAAATTCCTCTTCTTCTGGTGGCGGTTCTATGGCAACACTCAGAATACCAGCCAATTTGTTTAGTATCTCGTCGCTAGTTATCATCATCTTTTACCAATTCCAAGAGAGAATTTATTATGTCCTTATCGGAGCACCAATTGAAATCAAAGAAACCCTCTATCTCTTCCTCTGATAATCCAATCTTCCTAAGGTTTTGCAACTCTAAATTAAACTCTAAGCACGCAATTAAACCATCAATGTTCATTTTATTTCTCTATTAGGAGAAAGGAGGAGCGTTTTACCGCTCCTCCTATGAATTCTGCAATGTGCTATATATTATTTACTTCCAACCCAAGCTACCGAGTTGGTCTGTCAAACTTACAACAGGAGCAACATCTGAGCTGGCAGTAACATTCATAGCTTCATTAGCTGCATCAGCTCCAACCCTTGGAAGAGACGACTTCTTACTACGGCCGCTCATACCAGCAACAATACGCTTGGTTGATTCAAATGCAGCGTCATCAAACTGCATAACCTCATCAACATAGGTATCAAGTGATGCACGGGTTTCACCTATCATTCCCTTTTCCTGTGCCATGAGACCAATGTCATAAGCTCTGCGAAGCTTAACCTTATAATTGGTATCCTCTGATGCCTTCTTCTTGGTAGCAAATTCCTTGCTTAGTTCCGCTCCAAAATTATTTGAATCGGGAGCCATAGCAAAGTATTTCTTCCAATAAGCGGCAGCAGCAGCATCAACCTTACCCTCTGCAACTAAGCCGTCCACATCGGCAGACGAGAAAGCACCCTTAACAATTGCTTCCTGTAATAGAGCAGCGGCTTCACGAACATTACGAGGACCTGACTCTGCTACATCACGCATAACATCATGAACTTCTGAAATTGTCTCAACCTTAGCTTCAGGTGTTTTTGTGTGAGTAAGCTCGGTAACAGTTCCCTTGCCACTTGGATGAGCTTGGAAATAAGTTGGTTCGGTGGCGTTTGATGCTGGACCAAGATCCAACTCGTACTTGCCCAAAAGACTCTTGGCGGCATTAGCAACCAATTCTTCACGAGCCTTCCGTCGAGCCAGCTTTGCAGATTCATCGCTTTCTACAACGTCATCTGTGCAACCAAGACACCCACTGTCATCTAGCATTGCATCATCGGCTGGCAATCCGCCCTCTAACTCCTTCTTAATTTCTGTATTAACCTTTTCCTTAACCATGTCTTTTAATTCGGGCTCTGCCATCTTTGACAGCAATGCGGCGCGGTTTTCAGAACGAACGCGAAGAGCGTCATTTAGCAACTTCTGTGCCTTTGATTCCTTCTCATCTTCCTTGTCTTCGTCCTTCTTGTCCTTTTTCGCATCCTTCTTATCTTTCTTCTCGTCCTTATCTTCCTTCTTGTCGTCTTTATCCTCGTCCTTCTTATCTTTCTTGTCGTCCTTGTCTTCGTCCTTCTTGTCCTTTTTGCCAAAGAAACCCTTACCATCTTCCTTGTCTTCCTCTTCGTCGTCCTTCACCTTCTTTTTCTTGGCCTCTAGGATAATTTGAGCATCAGAAAGAGCCTGGTAAGCGGCATTAACAACCCTGCGGTCTGACTTATTTGACTCTAGTGCTTCACTTATTAGGGCCAATTCGTCTGCTGATTCATTTAGCAACGCATGCAATTCCATTAACTCGCTTCTTTCAGCGGCAGTAAGGGCAGCAACTGGGGTTGAATCTTTGCCTTCACCCTTTGCATCCTCATCAACCTTTACCTCTATATCAACCAACTTTTCGCCACCCTCTGTAACGGCGGATCTAACTGACTCAATTGCTTCCTCCATTTCGCCGAGAGCAGAATCTACCTTCTCTTTAACCCCGCCCTCTTCTTTCTTTGGCTCAGCAGGTGCTTCTGCGGCTGGTGGAGCCGCATCCGGAGCTGGAGCAGCGGCTGGAAGACCAGCCAAAGGATCTCCTGCCAACGGATCGGCAGGCATTGGATCGGCTGCGCCCTTAAGCAAGTAGGCAACACGATCAAAACCGTCAGACCTAATTGCAGCGATAACATCTTTGCCGTAATCTCTTGAACTTAGATAATCCCAACTACCTTCGAGCTGGTCATCAAAGATTTCTTTGCCGGTAGCAGTAAGAATCATCTTATCGCCAGCATAAACTTCCCAACGAGAAGCAGCCTTATTGATTCCACCGGTTCTATCAGCAACCTTAACAAACTTTGCGCGCAACTTGGCACGCAATAGTGTTTTCTTTATTTCCATATCACCAGGAACGGTTCCATCGGTCCCGCCCATGTCATAGGTCTCCAACTGCTTATCTTCCTTGTCACGAACATTCTCGGCCATAGGATCTTTCTCATACTTTGGCTGCCCAGGTGTTGGTTCATTAATGCCGCCGCCACCTTGGAAATAACCACGACGCTTTAAAGCGCGTTCTTTGAGTTCGGCCTTACTTAGGTTTAGACCATTGCGACCAGCGTCTCTCAATTTCTCTTCATCACCAGGGTGCAAGCCTTCGGATCCAGTTTCAAGTGGTTCTCCCACCATTTGCTTATCTTCACTATCTCGCACTTTCTCGGCCATAGGATCTTTCTCATACTTTGGTTGTCCAGGTGTTGGTTCATTGATACCACCACCGCCAAGCCAATAAGCCCTTCGTGCCTTAGCACGCGCACGTAATCTAGCAGAATTCATAATATTCTCCTCCTTAGAGACTTTTGTATTCAATACATTCAAACTGTCTTGCATTTTATCTATTTTGGATCGAAGGAGACCTAATTCAACTGACAAAGCACCCTGTTTGTCTCCTTCTAAACTCGCATATCGTAGGTTTGGTTCGGCAAATCCATTGAAAGTAGTTGTGCTTGGTTTGCCTAAATCGCTTGCATCACCGTCCATAGAACTTGGCAATGAAGGAACTGGTCCTGGTCTAACTGGTGGCCAAGTTTTTTCTTGTTTTTGTTCTTCACCAGCGCGATCAAGTTGTATTTCAAGATCATGGATTCGTTTTTTAAGTTTTTCCTTGGTCTCTTCTGATTTTTCTGGATCATTGAGGGACTCTTCCATTTTTGAAATTTCCCTTAAAGCAGCGACATCTTCTCCGAGATCTGCTTTTTTCGTAAGACCAAGTAATCCACTTATTTTGGTTTGCATATCCGAGAGAGAATCGGCTATACTCTGTAGTTCTGTTGGATTAACGCATCTATCATTAACCAACTCGCAAATTCGTGCCTGTTTAGTTTCTACATAATTATTCATAGAAGCGATGACATTTCTAACATGAGCGAGTCCATCAGCACCATTAACAACGAGAGATAGTTCTAGTGGGCTTAGGTCCAGGTTTATTTCGCCATAGTTTGCGTGGGAACGAATACAATTGCAGTACTCTTTCTCGGTAACTGCAACATTTCCGCATTCTGTGCAAACCGCTCTACCAACCGCAGTGCCCATGGAAACCGCTGTAGCATAACCAGACTCAACTTTACGAGCCAAGTCACCGTAGTTTTTGCGGTCTAAGGCAAAAAGAGCGCGTACCCTCTTGAATTTACTATCATAATATGTATCAATGATTATTCCTCGAATACCATCAACCGAATCAGAGATATGATCTTTACACAGAGGCTTACCTATCCATTTTTTGTATGCTTTTAACAACTCTGCTTCACTGAAAATATCACCGTTTTTATTTTTATATGGCTTAATACCATCTTTTGAAATCCATCTAACAGATTTTACGCCTTTTTTGTTTATAAAGTCCTCAAAACATCCCTGAACCGGCTCTCCATTTTTGTTTAATATTGGTTTTCCTGTATTCAAGTCGATCAACGAAGCCTCGGCCGAGTGCATAATAATGGCATCTCCGTACACGAAATCTTTAGCCTTTGGCGCAATTCGACGTAACTTTTTTGCCATTTTAACAAAACGTGCAGCAATTTCCGTGTCTTGTAGTGCTTGTTTTGGTTCAAGCAAACTGGATGAAGAAAAATCAAAATTTTCTCCAAGTTTTTTAAACATTTTTGATCTCCTCAACTCTATTGCCCTTTTTAAAATTTTCTTCTGCCCACAACGGTTGTAAATTAGTATAGTGACATGCTATTGCAAGCTGACTAGCGTCACTTAAATCAAAACTTGCCAAAGGGATAATGTGATCAATGTGCCAGCCATTTTTGCCATAGTTATCCCAAGACATCTTCATTTTTGTTTTTTTATTATCATAAAATTTAGATTCCATATATTTTTTAAAACTCTTTATAGAACAACCAAGACTCGCCACTGCTGAGCCAGACTTAAAATTATGTTTAATTGCCTGATATAGTCTAGTCCTCAAATTTCTAGGAAGCATATACATTGGATCATGTTTTCTACTGGCATATACAGCACTATTATATTCTAATGAATGTTTTTTATTCTTATCCTTCCACCGCTTGCTTTTTGCATTTACTTTTTCTTTGTGTTTTCTTGCCCAATTGTCCCTATTCTTTTTTGCTTTTTCTGGGTTTTGTTTTTGCCACTCTTTCGTCCGCGCAGACAACTTGTCCTTGTTTTTGATTCTATATTCCTTTAATCTCTTCTTGTCACAAGCAATACATATATTTGCGCGTTTTAATGTTTTTTTATTGAGATAAAAACATTCCTCGGTCTTTGTTTCATTACATCTCTTGCACTTCTTTTCCATTCTACCTGTTTCCTTTACTCCAATTATCCTCCGACCAAAGAGGTTGAAGATTAGTATAATGACATGCTAGTTTTATTTCTTCCTCATCAAATAGATTAAATGAATCCAATGGCTTTATGTGGTCTATGTGCCAACCATAAAATCCATAGTTGTCCCAAGTCATACTTTCTTTTGTTTCTACTCTTTGATAAAACTTATTTTCAATATAAGAAACAAAAAACTCAATAGAACAACCGAGATAATCAAGTGTGTGTTGTTCTTTTTTATTAAGTTTAGATTTTCTGGCCATTGTATGAAGTCTGCCGCGCAAAGTTCTAGCAATTCTATATTTTGGGTCGTCACGCATTCTTTCTTTATGTCTTTCGTTTCGTGTTTGTCTTATAACAGACCAATTTGCATAATACCATTCTTTTACGTTTGCATTCCATACTTGCTTGTTGTTCTGGTGCCGTTGGTAATCGTGTTCTTTAATTTTGTCTGCGTTTATTTCCCTATACTCTTTTTGATACTCTGCTGACTCTGTTTTATGAGAGTCCCTGTATTTTTTATTTTCGTTTCTGCGACAAACAATACATTCGGATCTATGCGAATTGTTTGACTTATTGAACTCAAACTTATCTAGTGTAAGTGTAGTATTGCACTTATTGCACCTTTTAACTCCTGCCTCTTTTAGTTTTTTCGATTCTTCGTGCGAAAGAGATATAGATAACAGTTCTTTATTTTTTGTCAAATGCTTATTAACTGTTTTTATATTAACACGGAATTTTTTGGCAACCTTATTAAACGAATGACATTCGCTATAATATTTTGCCCAATTACTAATCTCTTCTAAACTATAACTCATTCTTTATTCTTCTTTGTCCTTGTAGTTTTCTAAATCGGACCAAAATTCTTTGAGTGATTCTTCGTCTATCTCTGTTTCTTTCTCATCTTCTTCCGTGTCCTCGTTTTCCTCTTCGTCATCGCTGTCTTCGTTTTCACTATCCACAATTTCTTTTTTAAGCTGTGATTCAAAGAAATCTAGTGGGCCACCTGATTTTTCGGCAGCATCAGACAACGTATCAAATAATTTTTCCAAGTCCTGTCTTGATGGTTTCTTTCCGTGTATTAACTCAAAAAATTTCTTTTTTGCGCCATCGAGACACTCTTGCGTTTTGCTCATATCCTTGACAACTCTATCCAAACCAAGGTCTTTAATTGAATCAACTAAATCAAAATATCTAAGTCGTCTAAATAACTCTTTTAAGCCTTTGACTGATTTAGAGGTATTTTGGTTTGCATCATGAATAAAAATTATAAGGTTTTTCTTGGTTTCGTCGTCTAGTTCTTTTAGTGGTGTCCTTCTGCTGGCCATAGACGTAATTGTTTTGTCTACATTGGCTGCCAAATCATGGTCACCGGTTTGATCAAATTCGTCTGCCATTTTGACCAGTAGTGAAAGAATTTCATTTTCTTTTTGATTCATTAACGGGACTCCTGCTTGATTTCTTTTTTAATACAGTACTCGCACACAAGGATGGTATCATTGTCGTCCAGCACAACAACCGTGAGAAGTTTTCCACAATCGGGGCAAACTTCTTTCACGCCATTCTGGTCGTAATAGGAAATGACTGGCATTTCTGTTCCATATTTTACAAGTGCCATCTAATTTTCCCTTATTGCTAATCTAACCAATCGTGCTCTGCGCATAATTCTAAAACGCAAATCACTAATCTTCATTCTACCAAATATATCATTGTTTATGTGATTTGTCAATTGGTTGTCTATTACATCAATAATTGATCGCTGTCTTTTTTCGATTTGTGAGGTAATTCGTTCGAGTGTTTTGGTAAAACTTTCCCTATTAGAGTCTTTAAGTAAATCAACAATAGCTTCAACGCCATCAGATAATTCGCCAACCTCTGCTATTATTACTTCACGCAACCTAATCATTTCTGGATCGCTTATATGTGATAATTTTTCTAGGGAGGTTTTTACATCGGTCAGTAAATCATTGAAGGTATCTAAAATCTTTCTACGATATCTTAAAAGACGACCGTGGTATTTGGTTTTTAGATCCTCTCGTGATGGGTGCTCTTCAACTATTGCATCCCTTAAACTAGTGACAACGCGGATTGCGGAGGTCAATTTTTTAAGGATCGCTTTAAACTCTTCTTTTACCTGTTTTGCTGTTTCACGTTCTGTATCGGTAATTTCGAGAACCATTTTTGGACCGACATTGGCATTTAATTGTTTCATTTATATTTCCTACAAATAAGATAAGGCCCAGATAGGCCGGTCCGTACAATATATTTCAATAATATTGATAGATTTATGGTTTTTTGGCTTAACTTAAATCACCAAAAGTGGAGTACATATATGCCTCGCTGAAACCCTGGCCCATTCCGGAATTTGGATTATCTATTAAACCACTTCCAACATGCCCGGTTGAATTAGGAACAACATCACTTTTCTGTTTTTCTTTCTCTGGTTTATCCACTCTTACTGATTTTTTGCTGTTTTCTGTGTCTTCCAATTTCTCTATTATATCAGACATTTCATCGCTGCATAAATCACTCAATATTTTGTCTAGTTCCGAGGCTTCTAAATAAAAACCCTTGGAATCTAGCGCATTAGCCAAAACAACCAATTTATTAAAAATTGAATTATACATGTGTTCCTGATGAAACAGTACCACTCGAAAAATCTATAAACACTTTTGCATTTCCGCGTATGTCAGCAGTTCCACTAATTTTTGCAGACCCTCCAACAATGGCGTCATCGTAAACCGATGCATCTTCAGATATTTCTGCATCTTCAAGTATTTCTGCATTACCACCAATATATCCTATACCAGAAATTTTCGCATTTCCATGAACATGTGCTTTTTCAGCAACATGGGTTCTACCACTAACACTAACTGTTCCATAAACATGTGCATTACCACAAACAATGGCGTCTTCAGTAACCGTTGCGTCATTGTAAACCATGGCATTATCATAAACAAAACACTGACCCTCATGTGATAGGTTTTCTTCTTTCTCTATCCACCCACCAATCTTGCCATCACTTAACCGCATAATTTCTTTTACTTTTACTCCACCAAACCCTCTTGTGGATGTTTCTTTCCCCGTAAATTCATATTTCTTTTTACCCGTATCAGACTGCTTTGGTTCCTCTTTTACTTCTCCGGATGGCCATGGTTGTCCTGTAAAGGGATTTATTTTATTTGGGTCCTTGCTTACCGCTTTGCCAACATTAAATACTTTGCGCGCTGATTCAAGATCACCTGTGTGTATGGCATTAGCAAGTTCTTTGAATTCTTTGCTGGAAATACCCAATTCATCAGCGGCATTAGAGCCGCGCGGAATTTGAGACACCAATTCCATAATTGCGTCATTGGCCTTTTTGGTGTCGTCGTTTTTAAGCGCATCAATTAAACTATTTCTTGCGCTCAACAATGCGGCGCTTTTTACTATAGCATCAATTTGGTCTGCTAAATCGTGTTCTCCAATTGAGTCTAGGTGATTTGCTAGTTTTACAAGTTTGGTGATCATTTTAGTCCTCTTTTACTTTATTGGGTAATTTGTGGTTGGCATTACGCTGTCTGGGATTGGCATATAGGTTCCTATCTGTCCTCCGCGTGGCTCTCTAATCATTGATGGTTTTGGTTGTGTTGGTGCGGAGATCTCGAAATCTTTAAGAGGGTTTTCACCCATTTGTGCATACATTCTTTCCTCAAACTGCGAACCTATTGACCTTGCGGAATCAACTATGGCAGAGAGTAGTTGTTTTTGGGTTAGTTGTCCTTGTGCAACTTGTTCGAATAATTTATTGGCGACACCAGTTATATTATTTTGAACTTCTGCGTCGAGTGGAGCATCAGTAATGCTCATGTTCTGTTCAACATATTTTTTTAGAGCATCGGTAATTTGTTCTCGTGTTGCAACTGCTGGACTACCTAATTGTTTATTGTTCATTTCGTTAGCGACAACTGTTTCTACAAAGTTTTTTAGTGTTCCTTTTCCGCCAAGAATTTGCTTTACATAATTCATGGCCATAATAGTGTTTTTGCCCCTTATTCCATCTACTTTAAGCGGTGTCATTCCGCTTGGCAAAAATCCCAAGCGTTTTTGTAGCAATTGAAGGGCGGCATTATATTGTGATTGCCAGGTTTTTATATTGTCTGGACTGGTTCGTGATTTGTATCTTTGATAGGCTCCCTCCATAGATGGTGTTGGTAATCCAGCCAATCCGCCTGTTCCTGGGCCAAAGACGCCGTCCGCTGCATTTCGTATAATTGCATCAAGTTCGTCAGCCTCGCCAAAAAGACCGCGGCTGTCCAAATCATTTGCTAATTTAATAAGTCTCTGCAAAAATTTCATGGTTCTCTCTCCTATTATTTTGTTTTTCGTAATGATTTGGTTATTTCATCTATTTCACTGGCACAATCAAAGTATCCAATACCATCAAGATGATTTGCTAGTTTTGTTAATTTTTCAACAAGATGCGCCATTACGGTTGCTTCTGGAATTGAGAAAAGTGCTTGTGTTCCACCAGCAACCTCACCAGTCATTTCATAATTTCCAGAACCAGGGTAGTTCATTTGGACATCAGGAACACTAGCCATTATCGGATCGTCAGCATAATCGCCGTCGTTAGCATCAAAAATTTCCCACATTGGTGATGAAACTCTATCTAATAAAGATTGTTTCATATTGTCAGAAAGTTTCATTTGATCTACATTTTCCTCTATCCATCTTTGTGCTTTTGCGTAGCCACCAGCGCTTTCTGTTCTGTAAATTTCATCCAACTCTTTATTTATTTTATTGTAAGACATTAAGTCGTATAAATCAGGGTTCTCTCCTGTCATTTCATCCATTTCTTCTGGGTCAGTTAATATTTCGTGTTTTCGATATAGTTTTTCTTTTTTACGCGCTTTGGGAGAAATATCCATATTAGCAAGTTCCATTTCCCACTCTGGAATACCATCATCTGCAAAACTTCCATCTATTGCGTCCATAGCTTTGCTTATTTCGTTTGCTCCAGACATTCCTGCCTCCTCTAAATATGCAGCAATAGTGGAGAGGTCAGAAATAAGTTTATCCAACTCTGAATCTGTCTCACCATCATCAGCATTATGTTTAAAATAATTTATATCTTTTTCCCTATCTTTCGCGGCTGAAATGGAATCAAATGTCCCAAGATTTCGTCTTTTGCCATTTTTATCTTTCTTCTTGCTATAAAGACGATATTTTCCGTTTGGAAGTTTTTTAATAATAGCAAGCTTGTCCATTATAGTTTAGGTTGTGGTCCAGGCGATGGCATTTGAAAATCGACTTTAATTGGTCCAGGGTCTCTCGTTTGACCAATTGGAGCTGTGGTTGGTTTTGTCTTTGTTTTGTTGGAATTTCTTATGGCCTCCAGTAATCCGTCCGCAGTCATTCCCTTTCTAAATAATCCAGGATAATACTCATCTAATACTGGACGAAGGGATAATACTGGCTTTTTGGGATTCCATTTAAGCGTTCCTGCTGGAATAAACGGAGTAATCTCATTTTTTATTTGCTCAAAAACATTATCAATTCCGTTTTGGCCCAACTTTTCAATTATAAGGTCTATTTCAGTTGCTTCAGCAGTAAGCCCCATCTTATCAAGTTCATTTGCCAAAGTAGCTAGTTTTTTAAGGATTTCCATATTGTTCTCCGTTATTCAAAGCCCCAACCGGGCTGTAGGCGTAGTTTTCTAATTTTTTCTGAAACCTCTTTAGAGTTTGGTTGTATCGTTATAATATCATACCCAGACTGCGATGTCCCTCTATCTCTTATTCTAGCGACGAATACAAACCTCGAACTTTTTCTTATTTCGGCTATTCCATCTAGTGTTTTATTTAGTTTGAATCTGCTCCACGGCGCGCACTTTGAAAACTCAAACACGATTAGCTCGTTTAGTTCAGCATTTCCAACGCTCTTATATTCGGGCATAGCGGTTCTCATATATTTTCTCGCACCAGCACTTACGCCGACACCAGACTTGGAGGCTTCAATTGTTGCTATTTTGTGCCGAATTGATAGAGGACGCATATTATTTATTTGATTTAATCATATTATCTATTTTATCCGCTACGACAGTATCCCCAATTTGATCCAATTCATCAGCCAGTGATACCATTTCTTCTTGATTTATGCCCACTCGTTTTGCCAATTGTAGCATAACTTCTTCTATTTCTCGTGCTTCGTTGTATAAGGACTTTCTATCCAAATAGTATGCCAACTTAAACAGTCTTATGACTGTGCTTGATTCCTTTTTATTAGCCCTTTGCTTTAATAAATACAAGTGACCTTCGTGGCTATCTACCACACCCTGTAGCATATTATCTATGCCATTGGTTAATTCGTTGCTTTTATCCATTTCTTTAAGCGCGCGAGAAACCAATTCAACAAACTTTTCCTCTGCGGATATTGCTATCTCTGGAAATTTTTCTGCTGTATCAGTATCAGAAATAAGTTTTTCAGTTATTTTGGCTGTTTCTGAAATATTTTTGTTTGGGCCTATCGAATCTGGCCCAAAAACACCAACTGCCTTTTCAGCTATTCCATCTATTTCGCCCTCTATGTCTTCATACAGTCTCTGATACAAAAGATGATCACCGTAGTAATTTGGTCCAGAAGCCCTCCAATGCATATGCTCATACATTTCTTCGAGTGCTTCAGTAAAAGATAGTATGGTGCTCATAATCTCGGCGCCAGATGCGATTTTTTTCATAAACTCTCTCCTTCTACTGATAAATGTGATTTTATTAGTATATTTCAACCAATGTTGGTTCGTTTTGATAGTTTCAGTTTAGCGTAGTCTCTCATTTCTGGTAGATTTTTATATTTGCTGATCATTGGGTTTGGTTTTTCATATTCTTTCATCAAAGGTTTTTCTCTGATTTTTTTCAAGTCCCAGGGACTTTCACCAAATTCTAGGAAAGATACTCCATTTTTCTCCGCTAGTTTTTGTAGCTGTTTCTTGGCTTCTTGGTATTCTTTTTCGTCTTTTGGTATTCCCACTAAAGCAAAACCAACCAGTTTGTTTCCCGGAGTAAGTGGATTAAACCAAGCTTCGTCATGGTTTTCATCCATTTCGTAAATAGAGGTGTCATCACGCATGGTGTCTGTCAAAACCCGCAAGCCATCTTTGCCTATATTAGAATAAACATCTTGATTAAAAAAGTGTGAAGGCTTCCCCTCAAAAATAGCAGCATAAGTCATTGGGTTTGCAGAAAAAAGCTTACGAGACAAATCCCAAGAACTTACACAAATTTCCCCAGGAATACTACCAATTCCGTCTAAATCTTCTAGGTGATTAGTGTGTATGTAGGTTTTATATCCATGATTATACATTTCATTAGCCAATTGCTTTGCTTTAAGTGGCCTATTTTTGCGATTTGGATTTTCCTCGTCAAATTGTTTCTGTGCTTTTAGTCTGTTTTTTATGAGTTGTTCTGAAAACTGTGGGTAAGTTTTTTGCAAATTTAATTTAAAGAATTTCTCTGCATCATCTTCTGCTATCTTTTTGGCCGCCAGGGCCCCGAATTGTGGATAGATTTGCTGTAGTTCGAAATAAAAGAAATTTTCTGGATCTTTTTCTGACAGATTTTTTGCTGCTTGAACTGCGGTTTGGGGATAGATTTTGTGTAACCCAAAAGCAAGGAACTCATGAAAATCATTTTCTGCTAGGTTTTTGGCAGCTTGCTCACCTAGTTGCGGATAAATTTCGTGTAATCCATTATAAAAAAAACTATAATGATCATTTTCTGATAGGTTTTTGGCTGCTAATTCCTCAAGATGTGGGTAGGTTATATGTAGTGATCTAGAAAAGAATTTATTAGGATCTTTTTCTGCTAAATTCTTTGCAGCTAACCCACCAAGTTTGGGGTATATTTTGTGTAGTTTGTCTATAAAGAAACTATCTGGATCTTTTTCTGCTAGGTCTTTTGCTTCTTCTTCAGAAACAGACGCTCTCTTCGATAAGTGTAATTTTTTACAACCAATTCTTCGCAGTTCTTTGTTCCACTCTTTAAAATCTTCGTGTTTTCCAGAAGTCAATTGAGACATTAATTCTGGCGTAATTTGTTGGTTTGGATCATCGACTGTTTCTTTAATATACGACAACATATCACCATGGATATGTGATGCCCCAATTGCGCGACTTATTATAGAGAAATTACTATTCATGTCTCTGGATGGACCTTTTGCAAGATTTTCGTATATTTCGTGTATTGTATTAAATGTATTTTTCCACTTTAAAACCTCATCACGAGACTGTGGTAAGTATTGCTCCGCCTTGTTGATGTCTTTTTCATGCACATGATCCATTAAATTACCAACATACCATGCAACGGCGGTTTCAAAATTCTCTAGATTATTTAAATCACCAAACATAGCTCGATGTCTTTTTAGCCATTTTTCAAATACCGTCGACAGGACATAAAAAATATGCTTTAGTTTATCATTCATAGTTTCATCTAAATACTCAATATAACTATCGCTTTCCGGGTCTCCTCTTCTTTCTAATTGGTTTCGCAAATACATAAATTTGTATAAATCAATTACATCTTTATCTGAAAAACCAGCACTAGCCAATTTAGACAAACGGCCAAGAGATGATTTTTTATCTAACCCAAACTTACCATAAATGTCTTTTGCTGCGACAATTGCATCATCCTTCGTTGCGTTTGGATTTTCTAACTGCCATTGAATTAGTTCTCTATTTAGGTCTCCCATCCACTTTCCGCCCTTTCTTTCAAACAATTTCATTAATTCTTCGCCAGTCAAAAGCGGTTTCATTGTGTGGGCTTTTTCAAGACCAAAATCCTTTACCTGTTTTTTAATTCCACTGTAATACTCTGGACTAAATCCTTCGTTGGCCTTGTTTCGTGCAGCCAAAATATCAACTGCATTTTCCCAATCGTCTCCTATTGCTCTAACAAAATTACCCAATTGTTTTCGTGTAATAGCAGACAAATCGTGTTTTTGGTTTTCTATTAGTTTGGTGGCATCTATTAGTTTCTTTACTCTTTCTATTTCATCAACCCTTACGCCTGGCAAATTTCGTAATACATGTTCTGCGACTACGACGCTGGATTCAGATCGTCCAATGGATTTCTCCAATTTTTTCGCGTCTTGGTTTTTTGGATCAAGTAGGCCAACATCATGCAAGAATGCCGCAAAATTAATAACGAACTTGTCTGCTTCACCCAAATTTCTTTCTTTTATTATACTTTGTAAATTATCCAGTGTTTGAATTATGTTTCCCCAAATATCTTCATCACCGGTTTTCCAGTTTGTTTGTTCTGGGAGTTTTAATACTTCAGACCTAAAACCCAACTCGTTTATTAAATTTAGAGCCCAAACAGGATTTGGACCAGTTATCATTTTTCTTAATTCTGCCTCGATGCGCTCTCTAGATATTTTGTTTTTAAATGATTCCTGAACTTCGGGGTCCTTTGCTGCTTCCATTAATTCTGGTGCCAAAGAAAATCCGTATCTTGAGGCAAACCTAATTGCACGAAGAACACGAAGTGGGTCATCCATAAAGGTTTTCTTTGGAGTAATTGCTTGTGATTCGTCTGTAATTCCAACCTGTGACCAAATTTCCTTCGGCGGAACTGGCGTTCTTATTATTTTATTTTTTAAATCATCTATACCTTTGCCGGTCAAATCTTCTATTTTCCCAGTATTAATATTGTAAAATAAACTATTAATGGTCAAGTCTCTACGATATGAGTCCTCAAGAGCAGTTCCAGGAACTGCCGTTGGAATTCTGGTTTCTGGATCATATTTTTCTGCGCGCAAATTTACAAAGTCTATACTCTCGCCTAGTAAATTAACCACAGCTGTTTCGAGATGTTTTGATTGTTCTGGTCTGGCCTCTATTACTCCAACTGATTTTACTGGAATGTTTTTCGTGCGAGCAAATAGCAATACTTTTTCGGCAAACTGCTTACCAGACATATTATCAATTGCTATATCTATGTCTTTACTATTTTTCCCAAGTATTTTATCTCTAGCCCAACCGCCGGCAACTCTAATGGTGGATTTTAAATTAAAATGCTTTATTGTTTCAAGCAAAACATCAAAGATTTGTTTTTCTTTGTCGGTAAGTTGTATTGTTGTTTCCTCTTCGGCACGTTTTGATAGTTTCAGTTTAGCGTAGTCTCTCATTTCTGGTAGATTTTTATATTTGCTGATCATTGGGTTTGGTTTTTCATATTCTTTCATTAAAGGTTTTTCTCTGATTTTTTTCAAGTCCCAAGGATTTTCTCCAAACTCCAAATACGCTACTCCGTTTTTCTCCGCCAGTTTTTGTAGTTTTTTCTTTCCATCTTGATATGTTTCTTGATCTTTCGGTATTCCCACTAAAGCAAAGCCAACTAATTTGTTTCCTGGTGCTAGTGGATTAAACCAAGCTTCGTCATGGTTTTCATCCATTTCGTAAAAGTCCCTATCTCTCCCAATACTTGTCAAAAATCGTAGGCCATCCTGACCTACGTCAGACCAAGCATCTTGATTAAAGAAATGTGAAGGTCTTCCCTCAAAAATTGCAGCGTAAGTCATTGGGCTTGAGGAAAACAGTTTTCTGGATAAGTCCCAAGAACTTACACAAATTTCCCCAGGAATACTGCCGATTCCATCCAAATCATCTAAATCATTAGTGTGTATGTAGGTTTTATATCCCTGATTATACATTTTACTGGCTAATTGTTTTGCTTTAAGAGGTCTATTTCTGTGATCGGGATTTTCGTAATCAAATTGTTTCTGTGCTTTTAATCTATTTGTTATTGGTTGTTCCGCAAACTGTGGATAAGTTTTTTGCAAATTTAATTTAAAGAATTCTCCCTCATCATTTTCTGCTAGGTTTTTGGCAGCTTGTTCTGCGATATGTGGATAGGTTTCGTGTATTTTGCGATAAAAGAAGGACACAATATTTTCTTTCGCCAAATTTTCGGCAGCCTGTTCTGATAACTGTGGGTATATTTTATGTAATTCAGTATCAAAGAAATAACCAGGAATGATTTCCGCAATGCCTTTTGCTGCCAATTCTGCAAAGTGTGTATAGGTTTTGTGTAATCCAAAAAGAAAGAACTTTTTTGGATCCTCTTCTGCCGTACTCTTTGCTGCCAATTCACCTAGTTGCGGATAAATTTTGTGTAATTCCCTGCGAAAGAAAGTATCAGGATCCTTTTCTGCTAGATTTTTTGATAGTAGCTCGCCCTGTTTTGGGTAGATTTCTTGTAAATTGTAATGAAAGAATGTACTAATATTATTTTCTGCCAGGTATTTGGCCACCTGTTCTCCTATTTGTGGGTAGGTTTTATGCAGCTTGAAGTAAAAGAAATCGGCAGGTTTATTTTCTGCTAGGTTTTTGGCTGCCAACTCACCTAATTGTGGATAAATTTTATCTAGTTTCCTAAAAAACAAAGTATCAGGATCCTTTTCTGCTAGGCTTTTGGCGGCTTGTTCTGTAAGATGTGGAAATGTTTCCTGTAGTCCATAACTAAAGAAATATCCAGAATCCTCTTCTACTAGGTTTTTGGCGGCTTGTTCTGTAAGATGTGGATATGTTTTGTGAAAACCACGAAAAAAGAACATTTTGGGATTCTCTTCTACCAACTTTTGTACTGTGTATTCTATAAGATGTGGGTATGTTTCGTGTAGTCTGTAATAAAAAAAATCAAATGCTGATACTTTTGCTAGATTACGCGCCGCCTGTTCTGCGAGATGTGGGTAGGTTTCCTGTAGGTGATAGTAAAAAAAAGTATCAGAACCTTTTTCGGCCAGTTCCTTCGCCTCTTCTTCTGTGAATGATGCCCGTTTTGATAGACACGCTTTCTTCTCGTGCTTGTCAAATTTAATTTTTCTATTTTTACCAATTCCCCAAATTTCTACACAATCTATTTCCCAAGAGCCTTCCGGAACTTCGTCTTCGTATTTTGTTGCACCTTTTTCTAAATATTCCAATGTCACGTGTGGTTTGTAATCAGGAAATGTATCATCGATTTCTATTCCGGCGCTTTCAATCGCTTCTTTTAATTCTTTGTGCAGTCTGTGAAGTTCTTTGGATTTCACACTCATTTTAGCTATTTTACAGCCATCTGAATTTTTGGTTGCAGGAAAATAAGTGACCTTGCTATCTAATTCTGCTTTAAAGGGCTTCCAGTTTTCTATTACTCCTCTGACAGTTTCTTCCAGCAACTTTCTATCTTTCTTTTTTACTTTACCGCAAAAAATCACAGTTATGTGTGGATCACTGTTGTCGTGGTCACCAAGAGACTTAAATTGTTTTGCTATTTCTTTTGGCAATACTGCAAATACGCCAGCAACGTCATTGACTTCTGCGCGTTTTGATAGCACTGGCATCACAGAACTCTTCGGATATTTCCAAAAAGGAATAGCGCCATAGCCAAGCCACCGGGTGGGACTTAATTGGTGCTGCCAGTACTGTTTGCGTCTTTTTTTAAGGTCTTCTTCTTTTTCCTCACGATCCGGGTCTTCTTCTTTTGGATATTCCCAGAAACTAGGAAAACTACCAATTTCCTTTGGATTAAATTGATGCTTCCAAAATTCCTTTTTGCGGTCCTCTGGTGGAAACTCTTTATAGTCTCTGTCTTTAAATAATCGCTTATATTTTTCTCGAAGTTTCAAATATTCCTCTAATTTCTTTTTTTCTTCGTCGTCTTCCTCTGCTGCTTTATTCAAATTAGAATCTTTTTCTATTTCAATTTTATTTGGGTCTTTTATGTTTCTGGCAGCACCAGCACTTCCCTCTAAATCGCTGTATTCTTTTTCCAGACCAAGATCGAAAAATGAGTCCGGATTGGTATCAATCAACTGAACAACAGCACCTCTGCCTAATTCTGGAAACTTTTTATGTAGGCCGAAATAGAAAAATGCCCTAGGGTCCTGTTGAGATAATAGTTCGGCGGCCAAAATTAACAAGTCTGAATATTTTTCATCTTTGTGATAATCAAATACAAAGAAAAATTTTGCATTCGATTGTATCATGCTACGTAAAGCACCAGGAACAAGATTAGCGTATTCTTTGTGTAGTCCGCGATAAAAGAATTCGTCTGGTTCACTCTTTGCTAATTTGCTAGCTTCTGTTTCGCTAATATCATGAATTTTGTATGTTTGGTAGCCATCATAATGCCTGAATATTGGTGATTTCTCAAATAAATCACCCTGTTCTGTTTCAAGACCAAAACCCATTTCATCCAAAAATTTATTTGCACGCACAGATATAGATGCAGTAACTCCCAATCCGCTACTTAATACTTCTTTAATTGCCGCAGGATTATATTCTGCGTTCTCTATTCCCAGATGAACACAATTGTTTTGCTTCTCTATTACTGGTTTTCTAAATTTTACTGGTAATTTTGGGTTGTTTGATACAGAAGCCGCTATATTGGCAATTTGATTTAAGTTTGCACCAGAAACATCAAGTGCTCTTCCGTTCAAGTGAGAATAAGGATCATTTGTTTTCGGAGGTCCAACTATATAACCATAGTCCTCTTTAAGAGACTTAGATACTTGGAACCATACGCTATCATTGGCTTTAAGTTTATCTGGTATTTTTTGGCCAGTTGCTTTTTGCCAATAGTGTTCCAGGATTCGTTTTTGATCATCTGCCGTTCTTTCTCCGGAAGTAATCACAGAACCCTTTGGCAAAAATGGTAATAAAGTTTGCCAAGCAGCTAGTATTAAACTGTTTATTTTTACGCCACCTGTTTGTGTTGCTGGCGCAGAAGGAACATCAGCAGTCAAACCCTTAATGCTATTAACCCAAGCCAAGTCTTCTGGTGTGAGTTCAGCGCGTTTTGATAAACGCATTATGCTAGCATCTTTCTTTTTGCCTTCGTATTTTTCGACTAATTCGGGTAAAAGGTATTGATTTTTGAGCGTTGCTTTTTCATGACCCACAATGGAGGCCGTTTCCTCTAAAGCCTCGTCAAAGTCTTTTTTCTTCAGTAACTCTTTCATTAAACGATTGGCATGGAAACCGCGCAAATCCTTTGCACTAATCTTAAAGGGAGACAAATATCTATTGATAGCACGGTCCCAAATTCTTTTCCCATCAACCTCAAAAAGGAAATCATCTTTTTTCTTGTCTTTGGTAAGTTCTTTTAAGACCTTAATGACTTTCTTATTATCAACAGTAAGGTCTTGATTAACATTGTCTTTTCCTGGGAATTTTAGTTTTGCTTTGCCGCCGCTAAACGAAATGTGCTTTAGTTTTAGCGTAGTTATACCATATGTGTCATGATCTTTAATAGAGTCAGGATTTCCAACGCGCGCGGCCGTATCATCTATAACACCAACAACAGCAGCAATAGCGCGTGTTCTGGGATCATCTGAACTTAAATCCTTCTCATATTGTTCTCGTATTTTCTTTACATTTTTTTCGAGATTTTTTACCTTATCTCGCTTGTGTTGCCAGCGTTTTGATAAATGTTTTTCGTCATAGTGATAAATTGTGTTCCCGCTGTCACTTTCTTGTTTGTCTTTGTATGCAGGTTTATCACTGACAACTTTGGCGCGTTTTGATAAAATTTTAAAATTATTGAATAGCATATTTTACCTACAATATTTTGTTTATTCTGAAACCAAAATTCCTAACTAGCTCAGATGATATTTTTACCAATTTTTCAGAAGAATAAACCCCACTATTACCAAACAATAATGATAGTTTTCCTGCTAATTTGTTTGCAGCATAAACTATTTGATAGGCATATCTTTTGTCTTTCCTGGTAACACACATATTAAATTCTTTTTCCAAAGTAGAAAAAGCTTTGAGAATACTATAATTATCATCATAGTTTATAAGACTATCTAATTTAGTAAAAATATCTATCATTGTTTTGTTTTGTCTGATTTCTTTAAATTATCTTCGGCCCAAAGAGGTTGTAGATTAAACCAATTACAAGCTTTCAATAATTGTGTTTTGTCAGTTAAATCAAATTTAGAAAGAGGCAAAATGTGATCTATATGCCATTCTCCGTAGTTTTCCCAAGTCATAGGTTCGCCAGTATAAGAATGATTATAAAATTGCTGTTCCAACCAAATTTTTAATTCTGATATTGAACAACCCAAGTCACTAACTGCAGAACCGCATTTGCGATTATTTTTTAAAGCACCACTAAGTCTTGTTCGCAACCTACATGACAACTTAAAATTAATATCAACTTCTAAGCGTTCTTTTTGTTTTTCTGTGATTTCTGTTTTGTGCTCTTTTCGATACGCCGAATTTTTCTCTAAAACTATTTCTTTATTTTCCTCATAGTATTGTTTATTTTTTACCAATATGGTTTCTTTATTTTTATCATAGTATTGTTTTTCTTTTTCTGCGATAACCTCTTTATTGTTTTCATAATATAGTTTTTGTTTCTCTGATATTTTGTCTTTATTATCTAAGTAATATTGCTTTTTATATGATTTTATTTTCTCTTTATTATTTTCATAATATAGTTTTTGTTCTTCCGCTATTTTGTTTTTATTTTTTTTGTTATATGCCTTTTTATATTGTGTGATTTCGTCTTTATTGTTTTCATAATACCACTGTTGATACATAGATCTTTCTACTTTATTGCTTGTGAGTCTTTTAGACACTGTGCTTCCTTATTGTGTTGGTGATGTAGGTGCTGGCGTTGGGCTTTGAGGTGTTTCTCCACCGCCCGCAGGAGCTTCAGGGCCGCCAAGGCCCTCTGTTGGAAGCTCACCTAGGCCGCCGCCAAGTCCGCCCATTGGAGGCATTGGAGAGCCACCAAGACCCCCACCGCCTAATCCGCCGGCGCCAGGAGGAGTCATTCCAGGTATTCCTGATTCCTCTGAACCAGGTGTCCCAGGTAGAGAAACCTGGTCTGTTGGTTCTATTATATCGTCCTCTGCCTTTAGTGAGCGCAAGGCACCAAGAGTCATTGAATTTAGAATAGCTGTTTCTTTTCCTATTATAGCTTCTTTTATTAGTTCTTCCTTACGAAGTCTATTCTCTTCATCGATGTTTAGACCAAGGCTTCTAAAAAGTGTAGTCTTGGATACTGCTTTTTCTTTGACCAATCCGTTTAATACACTGATATAGTTATCCATATCAAACAATATCATTCTATTCCACTCAATGTCTGGGACAATAAGTTTTTTATCCCCATCTTTATACTCATAAAATTCTTGTATTTCGCTGATTGGAGCAAATATCTTTTTAATGAGCCACTGCGACATCATGTTCCTAAAAGCCTCGTAGCGCTGCCTAAGAACTTCTAGACCAACAGTTGCGCTGTTGAAAGACGAACCTTCCTGTGTCACTACCGCTTTTGGAACCATAAGACCGTACAAAATATTATCTAAAATAGCCTGCATGTCTGGGTTTATATCTAATATTGATCCATTAGCACCAACTCTTTCAACCGTAACGCCTGCATGAGTAATTATCTTAAAGTTTTTATCATACTCAGCGCTATTACCCTGAATTGTAATTAAACCGTTTCGTCTGGTGACAAATAATCCTGTTGGAACAGTAAAGCACCAAACCTTACCATTATATTGCTCTTTAGTGAGTTGTTGTTCTCTTTTATTTGATACTCCACCGAAATGCGGGAATGATCCCTTGCCACTCTCAGTCCAGGTAACAAGCCAATAGTCTTTTCCTTGACCATTCTTTGTTTTATATACTTTTGGAGCAAACCCGGCCAAAAACACTAATTCATGTAGGTCTTTTGCCAAATTTTCAGATATTGTACTATATTTAAATCCACTCTTACCAGTTTTACTTGTGTATTTTGTTCCATCTCCTGCGACAAGAGAATTAATAAGTATTTTCATTTGTCGTGTAGATAGAGAATAAATCCACCTTGGAATGCGTTTGTTGTGCGAATTACATTTTCCGTTTTCACCTATTTCTTCAAACAAATGTTTGGTTAAAACAGATGAGCACAGAATTCCTCGCCACATCGTGCTTGTATTTGTGCCGGAAAATGGAGTATGGCTATTATCAATTGTTTTTGATTGTATGGTTTTCCCAAAACAATTTGCTATTTTTTCTAAATTGGTTTCCATACTATTTTTTTCTGGAGAACAATTTTCTTGATATAATGTTATGCTATTATAATACTTGTCATTTATCTTACAAACATATCCCTCACTTATAACATTTCCCAAAAATTCCAAATAATCATCAGTTTTTATACTTTTCCCACAAACATTAATTGATTCTTTTTCTTCACCGTTGAATTTTGCGACTGACCTAAACCTATAGTGTGTCCCCAGTGAAAGGTTTTCAGCAGTAATTATCTCACTATTAGACCAACCTTTCTTTAGTTTTCTTGTAACAAGCATTCTGTGATTGGGTGTAACTTTGATATCTAATTTTCCGCCACTGAAATGATACATTTCTCCAGAATAATCATATAAAGTAGCTCTGGATGGAATATGATACTCAAGTTGTTTTGTATCATTATTAAAACAAGCTATTTTTATTCCAGTCTTTGGTGATGCAGTGTAAACAGCAACATCATCGCTCCTTGTGTAATCAATTGCATCAAAAAACTTCTTAAAACCGTGGTCAGTCAATACCTCGGTCTCTTCATCATGACACTCCATTATTTGACGCCATTTCTCCAAGTCATCACCGGTTGCTTTGTATTCTCCTTCTCCAGCCCCACCAACTTTTATTAGTGTAATTGGATTTACAAGGCTATCAGCCTGTGCATATTTAGAGTTTCCCTGAATAGTTATTTTGCCATTTCTGCGTGTTATAAATAATCCAGTAGGAACTTCGAAGCACCAAACTAAACCATCATAATCTGTTTGACCAATATGGGCACCGTGATGCTTTGAATCTGATTTTCCATACACACGCGGCTCACGGCCATAATGTGTGTTTGACCAAGAGACAGAGTATTCTAATAAATTTTTCCCAGTATTTTCTCCAGTCCTATCTACTGTTCGCAATAACGGAACAAATCCAAGGCGATAGACTAACTCATATACATCATCTGCTAGTTGTTTTGAGCCAGTGTCATAACGAAAGCCTTTTGATGTTGTATTATACAAACTACTTGAAAAATGCCCGTCGCCCTCCATTAATGATTCCAACAAACACTTTAACAAATCAGAATGTAGTCCAAATATCCACCTAGGAATTCTTTTGGTTCCGGAATTACAAACATCATTTGTTCCAATTTCTTTTTTGAAGTAATTTACTAAATCCTTACCACTCACTAATGCTTCCCACTTATTTTTTGGAGAATGTGCACTAAACCCAGACCCAACCACCTTAGTATTTTCTACGAGATTTTTCCCCAATAATTCAGCAAACTGCTTAAAATTATTTCTCATATTTTGTTGATATTTAGATTCTATATTTTGACATATAGAAACATTATTATCATATCTTCCGTTTTTATAACTTTGATAAACACATCCTTCCGAAATTATGTGTCCCAAAACCTTCATGTAAAGTTCCGATGGTATTTTTTTACCAAGAACATCAATAAATTCAACCTTTTCGCCTTCATTGTATTTTGCGTGGCATCTAAACTTGTACCAGTAGGACGGGCTAACATCCTTTGCTTGTTCAAAATGCCATCCAGACCAACCAGTCTTTTTGTTCTTATTGACCCACATACGATGCTCTGGTGTAACGAGAATATCTACTTTTTTACCCTTAAACCTATACATATTTCCATTATATTCTGATATATGTGTTTTTATTGGTTTATGATGCTCAACCATCTCTGTTTCTGAATTAAAACAAGCAATAGATGGCAAATCGCTTTGATTACTGTTCTTATACTTTAATGACAATTCAAGACCATTCATAAAACCAGAATCAGTCAAAACTTCTGTATCGGAAGAATAACACTCCCTAAGTTTGTCATACAGCATAAGATCTTTGTAGACAGTAACTATTGGAGATGTTCCATGCACATCGTAGGGAGCTGATTTAAGGGCCAAATGACTTATGTGAAAATTATCCAAAGGAATGTTGTTTCCCTTACGAATGTGATATAGAATTTCATCGTCTATTTGGCTTCTTAATTGTATGTCTGCTGGATTATTACTTTGAACCAATCGTTTTAGTGCCGCATCTGGTGATAGTGATATTACTGGATCACCTCCCAATACAGATGTTTTTATGTGGATGTAGTCTGGGTTTTGAATTACGATACTTTTCCAAGCACCAGTTCTTTCATCCAACTCGGCATAGGGGAAACACTCACCAATCTTAAAAATCTCAAGTGCCATTCCCTGCAAAACACCTATTAAGTCTATGTTCTCTGCCATATCCTTAAAAAATTGTTCTATTTTGCCATCTTTGCACTTAATGTTTATTTTATTAATTGGATAAGTTGCGTGCAAATTAATGCAGTTGTGAACCAATGGATGTGTATCATAAAAATTTCTATTCCACGCATTCATTGTTATTCTTTCGCGCGGAAGCTGTAGGTTTGCAATTTGAAATAGTGGAGAATATATTTCTGGTGCCTGTATGGTTGTTCCGCCGCCAGCAGAACTATATCCACCAGAAGTCACAGACGCGGCACTTTTTCTCAGGAAATTTTCTTTTATTTCTTGAGATTTTTTGAACGAATTACTATATAATAATAATGGAGCAGGCGACTCTTTGATTTGGTTGTTTGAGGATCCTGTCGCTCTAATTATTTCTGCCTGTCTAAACTCTGACACTTTTTCGGGAATAGCGCCAGTATCTGCCTGCCGATTAGCCAAATGGTGCTCTGAATTTGATACACCAGGACTAAGAACAGTTGCTGGACGCGCACCGAACCTACTGGATTTTACTGTTGCTACTTTATTGGTTGTAGCAGGTTTCCATGGACCTCTTCGTATTTCCATTTATTTTGTTTCCTATATTTTATTCGATTTCTTTAAATTATCTTTAGCCCAAAGCGGTTGCAGATTAGTATAATGACAGGCTTTAAGCAATTGTGTTTTGTCAGTTAAATCAAATTTAGAAAGAGGCAAAATGTGATCTATATGCCACTCTCCGTAATTTTCCCAAGTCATTCCTGATTGAAAATTGGATTCGAGGTGAAGTTTTAATTCTGGTATAGTGCATCCTAAGTCACGTACAGCAGAACCTGATTTATAATTATTTTTTAGTGCTATATGTAGCCGAGACCTTAAACCACAAGTTATTTTAAAATTAATGTCAGTTTTTAATCTTTTGCTTTGGTAATTTTTCTTTTTATAAATAATTTCGGTTTTATTTTCTTCATAATAATGTTTTTTCTGCACTAAAATTTCATTTTTGTTGTCTGCGTAATATTGTTTTGCATGCTCCAACACGCGGTCTTTGTTTTTTTCGCACCATTGCTTTTTCTTATCCGCTATTTTGTTTTTATTCTTTTCTCTATAGAGTTTTTGTGCAACAGAAATTTTGCTTTTATTGTTAATATAATATTGTTTAATACAACTTTTACAAAAACACTTCAAGCCGTCGCTGCTTGATTTATCTTTTCCAAATTCAAATTCTTGCTTTTTTTCTTTGCAGTGCCCACAAACTTTATTCATAAAACCTCTTTATTAAAAACTTGGCAAATAAGCCAATATTGGTCCGGCACTTTTTGCATTTAGTTGGTGGGCCTTTATCGTAAACCCTTGCGTTAGATAAAATTTATACGCCAAATAGGCATATAGGAGAGCCATAAGACCGTCGTTGGGTCCGGTACCCTTTACAAATCTTGATATGACTCGACCCTGAACTGTGTGTATTTCTTTTTCCATTGAACAGCAGTGCTCTATAAGCCACTGAATTTGCTCATAACTTTTCCATGGAAATAATACTTTACCCTTTCTCATATGCGCGAATAAATCTTCCAGTAATACGTGATGATTTATAATCAGTCTTAGTTCCTCTGGGTCATATTTCGTTGGATTAGTTAGACTACCACTGCTTATGCTTCCTATTAACCTGTTTCCAAATTCCCCCTGAAGCTCTGGAACTATATCATTACCATGACCTAAGTCTGCGACAGCGCAATTGATATCAAATCTTCTGAACATTTCCCTTACTACATCTTTTTTGTGTTGCAAATCATTCTTTTTTAGTTTAAATGCATTCTCTATTCTCACTACCGCATCCTTATCAACAGATATAATTGCCATACAAGAAAACGATTTTCCTATCTTGGAATTTGGATCGTCTATTTTACCACCCCAGTCGATGCCCAAAAAAGTGGGAATTTTACTCGAAGAATAAATCTTGTTGCTTTGCACTCTTTTTATGGATGTGCCTGGGCCTCCAAATGAAATGCTTCTGTCTATATCTCTACAATACTTATATATTTCTTCTTCCGACATTGGCAAATCTTCACCACTGTAAAACTCTCCTAATATTTCGTTTTGCCAAATGCGCTCTGAGTTTGTTGGATGTATTCCTGGTTTTTCTTTAATGACCGTTTCTTTATGAAAATTTGGTATCAGCAATTGATTAAAATGAAATCCAACATACTGTGGTTCCTTTCCGTCTGGCAGAACTGGTTGCATTGGAATCCATTTACCGCGCTCTATTGCATCAACTTTATCCTGTTCGTGGTGACACTTTGGACAAGCCACAACATTAGCATATAGCCATATTTTCTCCCAATCATCATTCCCAGGAGAATATAGCATAAAATAATGACCACAATTTTCACACCCAAGATGATAATATCTTTTGTCAGAGGATTCCCACATTTTGTGAAAATTTGAACCGCGCTGCAAAGGAGTGCCAAAATACATCTGGATTCCTTGTCCGCGGGGCCCATATCGAGCAGATGTTAGGGTTCTTTTGCTATTTCCTATGTCATCTTGGTTCATTCTCTGAACCTCATCATAGAAAATACCATCCAAAGACATACCATGAAGTCTTTGAGCATCATTGGCGTTGGAATCAACCCAAAGCCTATTTTCATTGGTGAATTGTTTTTCTGTGAGAGTATCTTCTGGAACATCAATTCTCTTTTTCTTTGATTCAGCGTCGTAGCCAAGAGAATGATTAAGGATATAATTATCCTTTGATGTTCTCATCATTGTACTTAATTTATCTTTTGCGAATTTTTGCACAAGAGCTAGTGCAGGAAAACAATGAAGAAGTCTTATTGGTGGTTTATTTGGAGATGTTCCGTATAGCCCGCTGGTGCAAAAAAAAAGTTCAAGTGCAGTGGCGGCAGTTGTTGCGCCTACCTGACGACCCTTAACACATACTACGGGTTTCCCATCTTCTTCCATGGCTTTCGTTGCCATGTACCTGTAAATATCAGTAAGGTATTTCCAGCCGGTCCCGCCGCCAAGTTTTAGTGGTTTTCCGTCTACGACAAGATAGTTTTCAGCAAACGACACTGGGTCTATCTTTAAGACTTCTTTTTTTAGGTCTTCAAACCATTGTTCTGCCGTTGTAAATAACTTGTTTGCTGACATAATTATCTGCCATTGCGAGTATATTCCGCTACATCGTCATCATAATCTTCATTTGTAACGCCAACCAAACCAACGTAATCTTGGCTTTGGTGGGATACTTGTGCGTCCAAATATCTATTCTTTATTTCAGTCAAATATTCTTTAAGTTCATCATCATTGAATTTTATATCATTACCCATCCTCTTCCTTAAAAAATTAATCAAGGATGGGAATTTTATAGTTCCACCAGTATGACGACATAAACTTTCGAGGGCAGCAACTAAGTCTGGTTGTGCCTTAATTTTACTTACAGATGATTCTTCTTGAGCATGTCTAATAGAAAGAGGAACAAACGATGATGTGAGTCTAATTTCCCTGACAGATAATGGTTTGTGTTTGACATTTGCATTTTTAATTGCACTGTCCTCGCAGTCATCAGCAGATTCTATAATGTCTAGCCCTACTTGCTCACGATAACCTTGTACTACGCTTGATACAGTCTGATGCCCATTGTGAATTGCATTAAGGATGTCCTGTGTTGAATCTTTTTGTTCCGCAAAAGAGAGCAAAAAATCATTAAACCAATCCGGCCCTCTTTCTGGGCGAGCATAAATTAAAGAACGAGATATCTCAGACATAGTGTTTCCTATTATAAAATTCCAAGTTTTTTAAGTTTATCTTTATTCCACAGTTCTGAATTAGTCTTGGTGCTCGAAAACCAATTCCATTTTTTCTCTGATTCTCCCCAAAAATACCCTTTTATTTCGATCCATGTTTTTATTCCAAATAAATATAAATCAGGATAATATTTTTTCCCATTAGGCATAGTAAATGAACGCGGTTGCCATCTAAAATTTATATTATTTTTATTTAAATATTCAACAACAAGTTTTTCCCAACTACCCTGACACACCAATTCTTTGTTTGTTTTCCAGTGTTTTATTGTATATCTGTTGTTTCGTACTCTCGCTCCATTTATTTGTGCACAATCCGGGCACCATGAATTACTGAATCTTACATGGCTAAGAGATGCACACCATTGGTGGTTGTTTTTGCATCTCCATAAAAGTTTTTTATCTGAACGCTTATATTCGTTTGATAAACATTCTCCACTATGTGCCTTGGCTAGTTGTTGTGCTATTTCTAGTCCATTTTTTAGCTTTTTCTGTGTTGGGAGTGTATCTAACTCATAACATTTTCTACACCAATGATTAGCTGTTTTTACTGCATTCAGCGTAGCCTCCCAAACATGTCCTCTTCCACACTTCCAAATCATATTTGTTTTGTTGTTTATGTAGTCTGCTGACATACAAACTCCGCCATGATCGGTTGCTAGTTTTCTTGCAACATTAAGTCCATCTAATTTTAATATACCAGCACAAACAGGACACCATGTTTTTTGTGATTTAATGCCATATAAAGATGCCTTCCAAATATGACCATGTTGGCATTCCCAATCAAGTTTGCTATCTATATTAATATACTCACTAGACAAACATTTGCCATTTTTTTCTAATGCAATTTGGTTTGCTTCTTTTATACCATCAAGTTTTCTAGAAGATGCTCCAGATATTTTTGCGCACTTTGGACACCATTTTTTAAATGTTTTTACTTGTGCTAAATTTGCATTCCACCGGTGTTTCTTGTCACACTCCCACAACATTTTTGTCTTGTAGTCTGTATAATTTTCAGACAAACATAGTCCGCCCCTCTCGTGAGCTATACTATTTGCGATATCAATGCCGTTATATTTAGGCATTATAATTTGTAATCCACTCGGCGCTTTCACCAGAAGATGGGTCTGAATCTTCATTAATACTTGCACGATCCAATAACCCAACCGGATATCCGTAGTCGGCGATAAGCTGTATGATAGCCAGTTCTTCACGCGGAGTAAAATTGTATTTTCCCTTCATGCGCGAATATGTTTCTTCGATATTTTTCCCGGCAGAAACGGCAGAATTTATTATGGTACCAACTACTGCGCGCTCGAAGGCAGAAACATATACATTCAAAACGGGAGTCCCTGCGGTTTTTTCCAGAGTTTCATTATCTTCTTGCTTGTTGGAGGCATTACAAGACATACAGATAGTTTTATCACTAGATACATCGTGCCACACGGGAACATTCGAATTGCACACACTGCAATGGCCATCTGAAACCAACTTAACATCAATACTGGCTCTCTTGGTTCCTCGCAATTTCTTTATTTGTTTATCAAGCCTATCACAGTCGTCCTCAATGCGCTTTCTAATATTATCTATATCTGTTTCGTCTATTGCGCCATCAAGATCGCTTCTCATGGCCGAGCTTATTTCTGAATCCAATGACTTTAAATAAGCCTTAGCTCTCTCACAACCGGGCACCGTCTCTCCTGAGTGTCGTGGTATCTTTGTGAGTTTTTCCTTCATATACGCTATAAATTGAGAGTGATCCTTATCATGTGACCAATCTTTTGCCTTTTCTTCGACAATATTGTCGTCAGCTTCATCAACAAAAACAGAGTCTGACCCTGGAATTACGTCCCTGTGCTCGTCCTCAACCACAACTTCATCATCGCCAGGTCGATCTTCCTCTACCATTAAATCATCAAAGACGAAGTCTTCGTCAACGAAAATATCATTATCTTGGTCTTGCTGTCCTAGCAAAACATCGTCCTCATCAACAAACACTTGATCTCCTAAAAATTCTGGCATTGTCTAATCCTCCATTATTTTGCAGATTGTCGGGCGCCGTACCATTTTTGCGACAAGTCCCACAACAATCCGGTGTCAGACCTGGCTCTATCGTATTTTTTTCTAAATTCTTCTAAATATGATTCAATTGTATCAAACGATTCCCTATTATTATCTCTTATTCCTTTCAATTTTACTAACAAATCATCAACTATATTTGCTTTCTCTAGCTCTCCTGACTTATCGTATTGGTCTCCAACTTTAACCAATTCTTGTATTGTGTGTGTTCCGATTAAACTAAATAACCCAAAAAACATATTTCTGCTTTCATTATTATCTGAGTAATATCCCAGTGGATAACCATATAATCCATCCAAACCTATGCCATGAAATGTTTGCGGGTATAGCGGACTTCCCCTAAATGATGGTGTTCGTTGGCCAGCGCCAGTATCACCAAAATCACAATCAACCTTTTCCTTGGATTCAATTATTTTGTCTGCATATTTGCAATTACATTTTTCTTTACAATATGCATAGACTATTCTGTTTGCACGTGCCAGTCTCTCTGTCTCCTGCTCATTTGCTTGGTCGACCGGAGCCATTCTATCAACACAATTTCCTGCACACTTACAAGCCTCTATAGCGGGTAGGCCAAACGGACAAGCAGATGCTCCGTTTCCACGTATCATGCATTTTTTTGTAATATTATCTGACGCCATAATCTAAATTTTTTCTCCAAAATGAGTGGTGTTTTCCGTCGTCAGCGCCACTTTGTGTTGCTCCAATGCCCGGTTCTTGGTTTCTTATTTTTTCCAATTGTTGAACCTGAACTTTGAGTTGTGACATTAGGTTTTTTATAATATCTCTATTTATCTGAAAATCTTTCATCAAGGAGTCGATCTTTAGCAGTGTTTGCTCTAGTGTTTGAAAATTCTGCAATGCCGTGACTTGAGATTCTTTTTCCATTATAATGCGTGAACCATTTTTCTTTTTTGTATTAAAATATCTGAAACTGTTTTTGATAAAGGAACTAGTGGTAAAATTTTATATTTTATTAATTCATCGATTCCCAAATCACTATCGAGCGTAACAATTTCACTTATTTTGTCCTGTACAAATTTTCTAGGAAGAGATTGAAGTTTTTTTCTATTATTCATAATAGCATTTTTAAGATTTTCTTCAATTGTAAACCCATATTTTATTGAAAATTTAATTGCTCGCAATATTCTTCGTGGATCAACACCTATTGTTATTTCTGGATCTATTGGGCACCTTACTACACCGGTTTTTAAGTCCTTTATGCCCTCTTTTGTTAAATCATAGATTCCTGAGAAAGCTAAATCCTCTAGCAGAGTATTAATTGTAAAATCTCGACTATAAACCTCAAGCAACATTGGTGATATACCTGTAACTCCGGCTTTAGCCAATTCTTCGGATACCCCAGGGGCAACAAAATTACTTGAGAAATCTATGTGTAATCCAAATATATCTAATGAAATATGGCCGTCATCGTATTCCCTATACGTGCTTTTGGGAAATTTCTTATGCAATATTTCTGCAAGCTTTCTTGAATCATTGTTTCCTGTTGTAATATCAACATCCTTTATTTCCGAGGGCTTTCCTAGCTTTCCCAAAAAACGATCTCTTGGAACGCCGCCAACCATGAATGGCTTAGACAAACCACTTAGTTTTGATATTTTGTCAATTGACTCAAGTAACTCATTTATATTCATTTTTATTTTATTGGTAATCTGTTTTCTACTTTTCCAACTGGCTTGTCCATTATCTCTCCAGTTTCCATCGGTTTCTGTGCTGGTGTAGGTGGAGATTGCTTAATCGGCAACGGATTAATAGTGTCTGGTGTGGCTTCTTCTTTGGTTTTCTTTGGTTTGCTTGGCCCACTTCCGCGTAATTTGGCTATTATTGCCTCAACCTTGTTCGATGCATAACCATAAGCTTCTATTAGCTTTGCCTGAGAGTCGCTTAATTCTGGGAAGTAACTAGCCATACCCATCTCGTTCAGTAATATGTCAATGCTAGCTAATTCTCTTATCATATCTCTAGATTTAAGGTTTTTGCCTATTGACTCAAGTCTATTTATTACATCTTGAATTCCAGCCATAGACGTACTTTGTGGCGGTAAATTTGGTTCTTTTGATCCAGTCTGCGGCAAAGCACTCATTACTCCTTGACCAACTGCCGGCTCGGCGGCAAATTTTTCTAGCATATCTGCTCCCTCTGGGAATCCAAATATTTTTATCCTGTTTGCGGATAGTATGGCCCTATCTCTCAATGATGCATAAACATTTAATTTTCCAACACTTTTTTCTAGCGCAAATAATTCATCGTATATTTGGTCTATGTTCTGTTTGGACAATATATCGTGGTATTTTTCTAATAATTTTCTAAACGAGTACAGCCGAGAACGCATTTGGGCCTTAAATTGCTTTGCATTTTCCACATCAATTTCTTTTTTGGTTGGTTCTAAATTTGCCTTATATGTGGAAATTGGAATAGGTGAATTTGATTGTTCTCTTCTGTTTAGTAATGTACTCGGTATTGGGATTTCTGCACCAAAAACATTTTTAAATTGTGCGGTTTTCACGTTATATTTCTCCGTATTACCACTCTCGTAGTATTTCATCCAATTATCAAACTTACTTCTTTCGTCAGCATCCCAATCTGAGGTTACATAATCAAATGCATCTCTTCGTCCGATGTTATTGGTATGAATTATTGAGTATATTTTTTTTATTGCATCTATCCACTTATCAATCAAATATGTTGGATCTTTTATGTTTTTTCCAGATATATTTGGGTGAGCCTTTTTTGATAAACTATCACACAACCACTTGTGTATTAGTATCCTGTAATCTGTCAAGTTGTCAAGTTTATAATTTTTATCATTCTTGTGCGATAGGATAAACCTACACAATTCTTTTTTATCTTCTGGTGAAATCTTTTTATTAAAGGTGTCTAGCAGTATGTCGTCCACTAAGGAGCTTACAAAAAAGTATATGTTGTAGTCTCTGTCACTTTCGACACCCACATCACTGGCATCAATCGCGTCTCGCTCTAATTCGTCATATAAATTGTCAGTCATGCCGTCTTCTGCCGCATCAGACAATCGTTTCGACATATATTTGTTTACATTGCCGCCAGAATACGCTACTTTAATTCTTTGGTGGTAATTATTCATATTCACCGTCAATAATATCTTCTTCAGATTTTTTAAGTTCAACTAATGATAATGCCGGTTGTAGTTCTTTTGGGCGATAAGTTGTTGCGTTTAATCTTCTGTTTAGCTTTTCCATAAACAACATTGCTTGTTCGGGCGAAAAACTTGATATACACTCTCTTATTACGTCCTGTATTATTCCTATTTGTTCATTCATTACCGTTATATTCACATTATGATCTATTGTTCTATCTGCCATTCCCTCAACCAATTTCTTGTATTGCGACAAAAGATTCATTTGTCTGTCCATAAATTGTCTTAATTCCTTGTCACCTTTTGATGCAGTTTCTGTACCACTAATAATGGCATTATACCAGTACTCCATTCTTGATTCTATTATTCTATCCAACTGCAAAATTCTTTTTTGGACATCTAGTTTAGAATCAGCAATTTCATTAATTTTTTTTGTGTAAGCGCCGGTAGATTCCAAAATACGAATCTTCTCTTGTTTTTCTGATTGCTGCTTTTGAACTCTTCCGGCTTCTTGTATATCCCTAAGAACTCTTCCCTCAAGCTTTAAGTTTTCTTTTCTGAATTTTTGAAGTGTTACTGATGATATCCACAAATGTTTACTAGACGGATACTTGCTTCGCAACATTGATTCTATTTCCCTTACAGACTCTCCTTTGGTTGCAAGTAGTTCTATTATTTCATCTTTATCGGGATGCTTTAGTACTTTCGATGCAGACATTATTCTATATTTTCTCCGCGACTATTGTATATCTTTGTAAATAGATCATATGATGCAATATCATTATCTCTTTTACCACTCTTCCATTGTTCTACTTTTTTGAGTATTTCGTCTAAGTCTTCTTGATCGCTCTTCAAATCACGCTGCAACAATTTGATTTTTTCTGGGTCATTTTCTTTGTCTAACTCAGATTTAATGTCCTTTACCGATCTCTGAAGCTCAAGTAAGTGTAGTGCCTTGCTCGCCGGCTCTTGTGACATAACTTTAAGTCTATTTACTTCTTCTGGGCCAGCCTTATATCCAGTAAATGGACCACTATTTTGTGCAACACTGTCTATTACCTCTAAAATGTATTCAAGGCTAATGCGGTCCCCAGAATCACCAATTTCAGAAACAAAAGTCTCTTTTAGCCTTGTCACAAATGATGGAATAGCACCAGACGTCGGTGCGGCCAATTTTTCTATCATACCATCTATAGTTTCTGCTTCTGAATGTAATCCACACGCATCAAGAGAGTCTGCTATTGCAATAAGTTCATCAATACTATACATTGTTTATTTTCCCCTATTTAATGTATTCTCTCTACTATCAAATACTCTGTGTGGCGTATCATATCCGGTAGAGTCCGGTGTCTGGCCAGCAACAGATCCTCCTGGGTGATTTGTCCCATCGGCATCAACCCAGCCTGCTTCGTAGTTGTAAACATGGCCATCTAGAGAACACTGATATGTAAGCTCGCCTATTCTTCCGAGCATAACCCCAGGATGTTCTGGGCAGTATCTTGTGCTAAGTGTGCTGCATCCGTGCCCGCCTTCATAGTTTTTGACACTATGTTTTGTTTCTTTTTTATCCTTATTTTTTGGTTCTCTAACCTGCAACGAATGATGATATTTTGCATCATACTTTTTTTCTTGGTCGTCTGCACTCTTTAATACTACAGGACCCGATGCGTGTTTTGATATGAAATTATCTATAAGATTTGCCTCTTTTGTTGCCCCAATAGAATCTAATCTGTCTGCCATTTCTGCAAGTTTATATAATACATCATTTTTATTAATTGCGGCCGAAGAGTCTATTTCATTATCTTCTGGAAAATCTTTCACCACCTCTGGTTTGTTTGTTTCTGGATTGTTGCGCAATATAATTCCACCAGACCCATGAACGGTATCAAAAAACGATTGAGGAGATATGCCGCTAGAATCAAGATAAGATAAAAATTTACTAAACTCTTTATTGGCATCTTCTAGTGCCTTTTCATTAATTTTATCCTCATCAATACTCGTTTCGTCTTCGTTTTTTGTTGAAACACCAGATGTCGGTGGCTCTGGTTTTTTCTCGGGACGATTTATGTATTCGATGGGATTTGTGTGCCAGTCCTGCCTCTCTACCCAACTTTTTTGTTTTTCTGGATCCATTGTGTCCCATTCGGCTGATAATTTATCAATCATGCCTTCTATAGTCTTTGCCTGCTTTATTTTGCCACTTTTTGATAGTGTTTCAGACAATAACACTAGTTCATTGATATTAAGTGCCATTTTTTTATATATTCCTATTATTATATATTATGCCATAAAAATCTTTGATGTGCTTATGGCTGCACCACCGTCTTCTGCCGGGTTTAATTTTTCTCGCTCAATTGATGACTTTAGATGACAATTTCCGTTCTCATCAACCACAACTTTGTTCATCGCAACAAGGTAATGGCCGCATCTGGGATATATAGACCCCTTACCAGCAGGAATCATTCTGCTGCATTTTTGCATCTCAGAGTGCTCAGAATGTGTCTTATGCATCAATATATAGTGGTAGTCTGCGACTGCATTTTTAAAATCTTCTTCTGAAAACTTTTCTTCGATCTCTGATAATGCCGCTTCACAACTCACATAATCGTTTGCGCTAGCCGCCTTTAAAATCTCATCTTTTAATTCTGGGAGTGTCATGTATGCGAACGCTGATCTATAAATTTTGTTCTCAGTTGATGGTGTTGGTAGATTAATTGCAAATCTCTGAAGTTTTGCTGCCGTAAAATCCTCTATTATTCCATCATAAGCAAAATACGTTGGAATTAGTGGAGAAAACTTATTTTCAGCTGTTGCAATCATCTCAACCGGAACTTCTATTTCGACTGCGCCCTTAGGCGTTGGTATGGACGCTAAATACACAACCGAGTCCGCGCTCTCGCTTCCAAATTTGACCTGAGCATTCTTAAATCCAGCGGACCTTAATTCTCTTCCAACCATTTCCTTTCCACACTGAATTGACCCAAGACCAAAGGAGCTTGCTGCCTCTATTACGCTATCTTCAAAGTCTCTTGCCAAATGTTCCAGTGACTTTGGCATTTCAACGTCACTGTGCGTGTTAATATCTGGTTTACTTTCTGGAAATTGTCTATCTACATAGAACTCATTGTTTTCTGCAAACCTATCTATATGTTTTCGTATGTTGTTAGTCGTGAGATCAGTTAATTGCCCATTCTCTACGAACTTTGTTGGAAATAAAACTTGATTATTTTTAATCTCCACTGGTATTGCAACTTGTAATGGACCTTTCCTCGTATCAAATTGCGAGGAATAAACCAATAGTTTATTATCCCCACCAACAACTGAAACAGAGTGAAATGGAACGCCGAGTGCTCGAAGCTCAGCAGAAACAATTTTTACTCCGTCAGATGCAATTTTCTTATCATATACATTATTTGTGGTGTCAACAAACATGGTCTGTATTGCTGCCGATGCATCTCTTACGTCTTGTGTGTCTATAGATAAATCTTCTTGGGCTGTTTTATTGATTTTATCGTAATCTGGGGAGGATTTTTTTATTACGTCTCCAAGCAACAAGTGGCCAAGAACACTCTTAAAATTCGAATTACCAGATAAACTAGCGAAATGATTATATATTTTGGATATCTCGGACTGGTTTATTGTTGCGCCAACCTTTGATCTTTCATACATTCTCTCTATTGTTGCAGCAACATGCCTTATTACGTGATCTTCTGGGTGACGCTCATAGGCAGCACGAGTAACATTATATACATCGTTGAGCATGAACTCTTGTCCATTGGTTCTTGCATCAAGCGCTTCCTTGGCGATTCGAGCAAGCTCGCCAATATTTATATTGCTAGTCATGTTACATTCTCCTCCAAAAATTAGACCGACCAGGCGGCCATTAGTTTATTATACAAAATCTTTGAGTTCTGGGAATTTATTTAATATTTCCGATAGTTTATTTTTGGGCTGTGCTTTCAAAAATAATGACACAAATGCTTTATCTGAACTAAATTTTTCTATAAGACTTCTCTGAAAAATATGAGCATCTGACTCAATAAAACCATAATCAGATGAAGCAAACTTGTATAATGGTGTTTCTTTATAGGTTAGTGTGACACTGCTAGCATTTTTGCACATAATTGCGTTCCAGTCACCTTTTGCTTCTAGTGTCTCAGTGTCATCATCGGCATACATTGCGACCAAATACTGTGTTCCGTCATCGCTACTTTCGAGTGTCCAAAGAGACTCAACGGGCGCAGAATTTAGTTGAAATACATCAAATGCTATTTTTCTAAACAAACCTTTGTTTGGTTCATATTCTATTTTATTTGCATCTTTATTAACATTTCCGGCCAACTGGGTCCAATCAAGAGTGTCCATTTAATATAACCCCACATAAATAATGTGGTGTAGTCAGAATAGACCACACCTAACATTATAAGTTCAAAATATTGATAGAAAGATGGTATTTTTGTTTTGATTTTTAGAAAATTATACGATTACTGTATAAGTGGTGAGATTAACTTCGGCGGGTTGGAATGAGAAAAGCTATCAGGTTTTTACCATCCATTTTTGGTTCTTTATCAAGTGTTGCTAAGCCATTATCAAGAAATGGTTTAATTAATAGATTCAACTTCTGAAAGCCTATTTCCTGAAAAGCCATTTGTCGCCCCTTAAACTGAACAGTAATCTTTGTTTTAAGGCCCTTTTCAAGAAATTCTCGTATATGATTTGCTTTTACTTCTATGTCGTGTGTTTCTATTGCTACTCCCAATTTTATTTCCTTTATCTTGTGCTGCCTTTTTTGTACGCGGCTTTGGCGTTGCTTTTGGTTTTTTTCGTATTTTAGTTTGCCTATTTCAACTATTCTATATACATTTTGGGCAACCATCGCCAACTGTTTTCCCGCTAGTTTTGCTTGCCTTTCTGCTTCCTCTATAAGAACTTCCCCAACTCTTTCTCCAGACTCATTGATGAGCATTACCTTCATTAAACACAACTCCTTTTGTTAAATTTCCAACTGTAACCATGATGTAACTTTCTTTTCCCGGAGCAACATTCTGATATTCCGCAATGATTAAATCCGTGTCGCTCCGCTTCCATCATACCATTAAACTCAACTATCTCATTTGTTTTCGCATTAGTTCCTATTACCGAAACCATTGCATACTCTGACAAAACATCTATCCAATCATTATATACTATATTGTGCTTGCGGTTCAACCAAATATTTTGATTTGCGCCGGCGTAAAGGAAATCCCTTATTGCCTTGGCTTGAACATTACCACAATACGATAAGCAAAAAATATTTTTATTTTTATATATTTTTTGAGTAATTTTTCGTCCACAATTTTTACTAAAAACTTCCCTAACTGATTCAACCATACTATTTGTTCCACATAAATGATATGTCAATATATCTCTGGTTCTTCCACCGCCGCGCGGTTTTAATTCAGACCAGCAACCATCTCCGTCGGTGCAGCCTCGAATAAAATGATTAACCAGTGCATGTTGCTTAAGCCAATCTGGGAAAACATATATCAATGATTTATTAGGAATTACTCCAAATCTAGCCAAATTATAAAACATTTTTTCAGAATGAATTCCAATGCCAGAAAATGGTTTCGTACTTTTTATAGTTTTGGTCTTATTTATTTCATTTAAATTAGTATCTATTCTTACTGGTCCATCATATTCAACACATTTTTTAAATTTTTCCATATGTTCTATGTCTATACTTGATACAGACACCACTTTACCATTACGGTATGATTGAGACACGCATCCATCTGCGGCCATATACCCAGCCCAATAAAAAGATTCCGGAGTATCAGTTGAGAAAAAATCATCGTTACACGAATATTTATGTTGACCGCCTGGATTTACCAGTCTAACCCCAAGTTCAATTAATCTCTCTCGCACAATAAATGGTGTAGTATTTAACTCTAAGGCAACTTTATTAATTGATAAAAGTTGTTTGTAACTATTGGTAAGCTTATCCGGATCCAATATTATTTTCTTTCTTCCCATATTTATTCAACCTGTTGTTTCATTTTTGTAAGTATTTCTTGTATTTTTTTACTATTTGCGCACATTTTTCTAATTTTTTTCATTGCACCACCATAACGCCTTCTCTTATTATTGTAGTCCAAATTTCCATACAAAAGTTTATGTATAGTGGTTTGATGCTTTCCAAGTTCAGACGCTATCTCATTCTGTGTCATACCATCAACAAATGTCATTTTCATAACCTCTTTCTGTTTTTTGGTAAGACACATTTCTATTATCAGTAAAACTTCCTGTAACAGTTCTGCCTTTAATAATTTAAATTCCTCAGAACATGATTGTGATGAAAGAAATGCTGACATTCCGTCTTCATTTGAGAAATTATTTAAAACATTTGGATCTATACTTATTTCTATATAATTTCCAGAAACATCTGCGTCTCCAGATCCACTGCATACAAAATTTTTCGGCATTAAATTTCCTCAAACATTAGAGTCTTTAAATAGCGTATTATAATCTCCGCCATTTCGCAAGAATTCATCTAAATCTTTATAACCATCTGGTGTGAATCTTAAAAAGATTTTAGCCCCATCTATATCCTTTAAGTTTTTCTCTGCCTTTATGGCACTAGTTCTCCCTGGCGCATCATTGTCAAATAATAAGCATATATTATTAGTATATCTGGATAGTATTGCTAATTGTTTTTTACCAAACATTGTTCCACAAGTTGCAACAACATTGGTAATCTTATTTTGGTGGGCACTAATCGCATCAAAATATCCCTCAACAACAATTGCTAGATTGTTTTTTCTTATACTTTGATATGATTTATTTAGCGCAAAAAGATTAGATGTTTTTTTATAAACACTATTTTTATACTTTGGCAATCCTATGTCTTTTCTTTCACTTTCACTAATTAGTGTTCTGCAACCTATCGCTATCGGAGAACCATGTATATCGGTGATTGGAATCACTATTGGATACAGTTTAAACTGACTATGTTCTGCATTCCAAATTATTCCATTCTCTCTCAATTCCACTGGATCAAGGGAAAACTCATTAAACAATCTTCTTAGGTCCGATGGAAATGCACCAATTCCAAATTCTTTTATTGTTTTGTTTGTCATTTTTCTTTCTTTCTTTAAATACGACCACAACCCAATGTCATCAAGCAGTATATTATGACAAACGTCGGCTAATTTCTTATAAAATTCGCTCATTGTTTGATATTTCTTTCTTATTTTTTATCGTCCTCTAGTATTATTTTCTCAAGTCCACCAGACTCTTCTATTGCGATCTTAAATGCTGGATGAATTTTTATTGGACTATGACAAGTCTTGCATAAAGTATTTCCCTTCTGATCAAGAACTATTTCCCTATTGGCATTGCAGCTCTTACACGCAAGCATAAAAGCCTTTTTTGTCTCTCTAATAATTTGTCCAAAACTTTTTAGTGTTTTCTTCATCATGACAGATACATTGGTTATTTCTCTCTTACATTCCCCACAAATAACCTTATCTGTCTTTACATCCAAAAGTGCATCAGAGCTTTTTAAACATCCACGATTATTACACGTAATTAGCATATTATTTATCCTTTATATTAATTTATTAGATTTCTTTATATTATCGGCAGCCCAAAGCGGCTGCAGGTTGCACCAATTGCAAGCTTCCAAAAACTCCATTCTATCGGTTAGGTTGAAACTAGAAATCGGTATTATATGATCTATGTGCCACTCTCCATAATTCTCCCAAGTCATTCCTGGCTCAAACTGTCTTTCTAAACGCATTTTTAGTTCGCCAATGGAACACCCTAAGTCGCGAACAGCGGAGCCAGATTTATAGTTTCCTTTGAGTGCTTTATATAAACGATGTATTAGACTACGAGACAATTTATGTTTGATATCTGTTGAACGACGCTTTTTTCGGCGCTGTTTTATTTTTTCTCTGCCATCTGGCGTATTACTATATTTTTTAACATCTTCTAATATTTTTTCCTTATTGTTTTCGTAATATAGTTTTCTTTCTATAAGCGTCTCGTCTTTGGTATCTTTATAATCTTGTTTTCTTTTTTCTAGAACTTTGTCTTTATTATTTTCATAATATTCCGCAGCTTGTTCTAAAAGCGATTCTTTATTATTTTCATAATATTGTTTTTTATTAATTAATATTTCTTTTTTATTGTTTTCATAATATTTACTGCGACATGCTGCAGTTTTTTCTTTATTGTTTTCTCTATAATATTTATCTTTTTCCAATATCGTTTCTCTATTGTTTTTATAGTATAGTTTTTTTCTTGCCACAATCTTATCTTTGTTATTTACTTGATACTGTTTTGTGCAAGATTTACACCAACTACTTAATTTATCTTTTGTGCGTTTGTTTTTATTAAACTCACAGTTTGGTTTTTCAAATTTACAATGTCCACAAATTTTCATTTTATCCCACATGCAATAATATTCCCAACATCATTCCAATTCTTGTGTAGATTCCGCATCCAACAATTCTTGTTCTTGGTCCATCTCTTCTTCGGTTTCGGTTTCGTCATCAACATTAACTAGATGAATACAGTTTTTCTTAGCTTCTTTAACTCGTTCCAACACAGACTGCTGTAAGGTTTCCTCTTTCAGGGCTTCGGCAATATCATCTTTACCACTATATTTTATGCCATCCAGCTCCCAAATTCTATTGTTGGGACGAAGAATTACACCATATTTTGCTCCGAGGTCACGAATTTCTATGTTTTGCTCTACCACACCTTCTGTGTATTTAATACCAAAAGTTGCTTTACGAAACGGCGGAGCTTTTTTGTTCTTATCGATTTTGGCCATGATGTGATGACCTGTTTGTTCCTCTCCCTCTTCAATCTTCGAGTCTTTTCCTTTCATACGTCCAAAATTAATAATCTGTGCACAAGCATGTTTTAATGCTTGACCACCAGGAGACATAGTAGGATCTCCATACATAACCCCAGGCGTAAAACGTAATTGGTTTATTGCAATAAACAACACACCGGTTTTTGTCAATAGTGGTGTAAGCTTTCGTAGCTCAGGCGGAAGAAAACGAGCCATTAGAGCCATATTTTGTTTTCCAGGCGCACTGGCTTCTTCCATGGGCACTAATACGGCTGGAACGCTGTCAAGAACAATAATACCTAATCCAGTTCCGCCGTTTTCTATTTCAAGATCCAAAATGCCGGGCTTAACCTTTTTAATCACGCCTTGCAAATTTGGTTTACCGGGAATACCAGTCAAACGAGCAAAAATTTCTGGTCCCTTATTTTCTCTATAAACATAAAGTCTGGAAGTATCAACTCCCAGCATCTCTGCCCACTCTTTTGTGTAGGTAAATTCTGCGTCGATAAACATGGCCCAGTTAGATGAACCTTGTTTTTGCCACTGTGCGATAGCAGAAAGAGCCATCAGTGTTTTCCCGGATTGCTCAAACCCCGCAAACTGAACCATGTGTCCTTTTGGAAGACCCCAAATACCCAGGGCGTCGTCCAAACCATAACTGCCGGTAGGAATGGCCCCAGAATATGTTGTCATGTCCGTATTGCCAACATACAATCCCTCAGGACCATGTTGCTTTTCTATAGTCTTCCAAATATCTGCCATACTTTTACTCATTAATTATTCCGATACCTTTCTGCTAATAATGATTAGCAGTGCAATTGTGGACTGAATTGTCCAAATAGGGTGTATCTCCCAATGCCATAAGTAAAATACCCAAGGCTCCATTTATATCTCGATCCACTTTTTTCCCACCAACTAATACGTATTCTTTTCCGCCTAATTTTTTATCCACCACGCCAGTAAAATTATTGGTTTTACTAGTATAGGCTTCACAAACATCAACTACTACTTTCCCGTATTCAAAGGCTTTGTGTTTTAGTTTCTGCTTAAATTTATAGTGACTGAAAGTCATCATGGCCCTGGCTGATTTTGATCCTATTTTACGATGTGCTTTGGAAACCATTTGTTGTGTTTCAAAAGTTGGTAGTAAAATTAGGTCAAAATTATTAACAAGAAAATAGGCAACTTTGTTGTGTAGTTCATCTATTAAGTTTTTAATTTTTTCACGAATACGGTTTGCTGCTTTTCGTAAATTATGTTTTTGTTTAGACTTGGCCTTGCTTGTCTTGGAAACTAATTGGTCTAAATAAAAACATAATCTATAAATCCTACCTATGTCATGGGTTGCCAAGCAACCCGCACTGTCATGACTTACGAAAGTAATAAACTTTCTTATACCTGGATCGAGAGCAACGATTCTGCCTTGGTTCTCGGTTAAAGACCGTTGCTTTGTTGTTGGTATAGTTAAGTAAAATTTCCCGTAAACGTAAACTAAACGAGAGTCACCAATATTGGATGGCAGTGATTCTGTGTATTTAAGTTTCCCCAGCAACCTTGGATAAATTCCCTTTGTCAAAACCGCAGACTTAGGCAAATAACACGATTGTTGTGGTTCCTTCTTAGACTTAAAGTGCATCTTAAATTTAGTGTGTTTAAATTTTGCTTGTTTTTTCCGTTGTCTTAGGTTATCAAATGCTTCCTTTATAGCAATTGATTTAATTTGATAGGGAATTTGTTTAGTCCAAGAGGGTAACTGATCTAACAACTGCTTTTTAGTTTTAAACCACGATGGAGTAGTTGTTTGCTTCTGTGCATACTCCAAAGACTGATTATAAACAAAACGAAAACCGTTTATCCACGAATTAAGTTGCTGTTTCTGTTGTTGAGTTGGTAACAGTCGTATCTTTTTTGATATCATCGTAGTATCTGTGGAGTCCTGGGACTCTGCGAGAGAACTCAAGTATGATTGACAACAAGTCTTGAACCAATTCTGATTGCGGACTTGTTTCAGGTTGGTCGAGAACCATGATTTCTCCACCGTTTTTGGTGACCAAATACTCAAGCAACTCGAATCCAAACCGGCAGAGCCGGTCTCTGCGAGCCACGATAAGTGTGATACGATCTCCTTGAAGCAATCGGTCCAATAAGGACCTAAGCCCTTTTCTTTTGAAGTTGAGCTCGGATCCCACATCTTGGATGATGTCTGCTTGGGGGAATTGGGTTCTAAGTTCAACAACTTGTCTAGCGAGACCTGATTTTTGTTTGGTTGAACTAACTCTACAATAGCAGACTGTGGCTGATCGCTGAGCCTGTTGGCCCGGAAGTGAATCGGTGTCGAACAACCGGTTCCCGCAGGGAGTTCTGACTGCTTTGATTTTGTTTTGGTCTGCATATTTCCTTAAAGTGTTTGGGTGTAGACCCGTTAATTCAACCGCTTTTCTAAGCGGCACGAACATGAAAATACCTCCTATGTAGTGGCATACTATGTTGGAAGATATTAGCAGATTATGTGCAGTTAGCTAACCTTTCTTTTTTATTTACAAATTTTAAAATACAAACAAAATCGACTTTCAGATAGAAAGTCGATAATTACTTTTTCTTTTGCAGCAAAACCCAAAAACTCAACTGGCAACTCAACGCACGTCCTTTTAACAAAATCTCCATCTTCATTCCACTCGCCATAACAATAAGGCGTAACCAATGCCCTTACGGATTGAATTATTCCAATTAATTCCCCATCAAGATTAAAAACTCCACCGCCACTGCTACCGAATATTGTTCCGCCACTGATTTGTATTGACTCGGTATTATCTATAAACCTATCAATAGACCCAACGGTTCCCTTTAATATTGTTCTGAATAATCTATTTGGATTACCAGCAAGATAAACATCGTCTCCAACCTTGCATTCTTTTTTGGAAAGATTAGAGAAACGAAAATTTAACGAAGTTTTTATTTCCAATATAGCCAAGTCGTGGGATGGGTCTACTTCGGATTGAACAACACTAAAAAACTCTGGTATTTGAATAAACTCATTATCCAATATTAAATTAATAATATCTTCACTGGTTCCATTTTTCTCCATTATCTCTCTTGCTCTTATTTTTGTTTCTTTGTCCAAAAAAATTGGATACACTATGGATACTTTTATTTCGTCTGTATTGCAACTACCGCTTGAATCGCAATTATCTGCTATTACATGATATGCTGTTAAAACCAATGATCGTTCTTCATCGGAATATACAATGACTCCTGATGATTGATTCACATACACAATGGTTTCTGAAATCTGTTCTCCAACTGTCAATTTATTTTTATCCTGACAAGACCAAGAAAAAGCAGAAATTAGCATAATCAGTGCAAGAAACTTTTTGTGCATGTGTGCCTCGTTAATTTTTTATTTCTTTTAATTGTTTTAAAAGATTTTCCTCTTCCTGTGAAATATTTTTTGGTATAGTTATATTAATAACAACAATATGATCTCCACAATTATTTCCATTTATAATTCCCTTACCAGCAACCCTCAATACACTATTTGGCTGAGTGTATGAGGGAATTGTTAATTTTATGTCACCGTGTATTGTTTGAATATCTATTTTTTCACCCAAAATTGCCTGCAAATAGCTAATGTTCTCAAAAGAAAAAACATTAGCTCCGTCATGTTTAAACTTCGGGTGAGGCTCAACAAACACATTTAAAAACAAATCTCCGTTAGTTCCACCCACATCACTTGGCATACCTTTTTTTGCCAACCTTATTGAGTTTCCAGTACTGATTCCGGCCGGAAACTTTACTTTAAGTGTCTCCGTGTTAAATACTATGCCTTTGCCAGAACAATCTAAGCACTTTTCTGTAATCATGTTTCCAGAACCATTGCAAGTCGGACACCTATTTATTATTTGCATAAACCCATGACTTTGTTCTATTTTTCCAAATCCATTGCAAGTTACACATGTTTTAGTATTAGTCCCGTCCTTTGATCCATTTCCTTTACATGATTTGCATTGATGCGGATATTCTACTGAAATTTTTTTCTCACACCCAAGAGCTGATTCCATAAAACTAATTGATATTTTCTTTGTAATGTGCTGTCCGGTTGTTGATCTTTTCCTGCCACCAAAAATATCATTCATAACAAAATCAAACGGATTAAATCCATTGTCTGGGCCTCGGCCATCAACGCTGCCAAAGGTATCAAAGTTTTTTCTTTTTTCTGGATCACCCAAAATATCATATGCGGCCGAAATATCTTTAAATTTTTCTTCCGCTACCGGATCATTTTGGTTTACGTCGGGGTGTGTTTGTTTTGCGAGAGTCCTGTAAGCCTTTTTTATGTCGGCTTGGCTCGCGTCTTTTTCAACCCCAAGAACTTCATAAGGATTATTCATTTCTTTGTCTTTCTTTTTTTCTTAGTTTTTCTTCCACCCAAAACACTCTTATCTCTGCGGGTAGATTGTTTTGTTCTTCTCTTTTTAGACCTTATTACTGGCATTATTTGAGCGCCGTCGAGTATTTTTTGGTACGCGAGACCAAGACAAAATGAATCCACTATGTCATTGTCTTTCTCAAAATCAAAACCAATCAAGTTATATTTATTTACGATACCACTAAACGCATCTTCTTTTTTTGTCCCAACTCCCATAATTTTTCTTGCCTCGACTGCCATTATGCTGTATGGGTCACGTCCAGTTATCTCAAATAATGTTTGGAATGCAACTCCGCGAAATTCTGCCAAACAACGAAAGGATATTTTATTAATTCCGCAAAATATGTTTTCAACGATTACCAAATCTGGATTATATTTATAATACAGTGTTTTAATTTGTTCTCTAAAAAACGATAACTTGGCCCCCTGAGAAAATTTTTTGTTTGGGGAAATAAGTCCGTATCCGTCTGTCAATTTACCATCCAGAATGACGGACCATCCGGTTGATTTACTACTAACATCTAAGGCAAGAATTAACATTGTTTGAAATGACTATAAAACAATAAAATCCAGGAATAACAATTAAGTCATCCTGGATTTTATTACTCACGCTAATTACATATTAACCATCAAAATTGAAGTCGTCATCGCTGCCGCTTTCTTCTGTTGCGACTGGCTCAGCCTCATCAAAACTATTGCTTACTGCTGGCTTTGCCTTTGGCGCAGATAATCCCAGCTTCTCACAAATTTCCTCTACAGTTGCTGGAACGGCCATCTTAACCAAATCAACTCTTGTATTGAACTCCTTAACAAGCCCCTTCTCATCATCTGAGAGTGCTTCCTTTGGATTGGGGGAAACAACATATAATGGTTGTGAGCCCTTTGGTTGGCGCTCAATATCCAAATCATACTGTCTTGGATCACCCCACTTTTCCTTTTTAAACAAATTGAGAATACTCTTATAGATTTGAGAACCAATTTCTAATATAGCACACTTATTGGTTTTACGATTAATGACTGTCACAAACCATCGTGGTTGTGCTCGCTCTCCCTTCTGGCAGAGAGGGCAACCATCAAGGGCGCAGTGAACCTTACGATTTGCACCAGTCTCATCCTTTGTCCAGTGTATATAAAACTGATGTGCCTTGCCAACAATACGAACCTGATTTGAACCTTCTTCGAGATTCATAAAGTCGCTGCCACCTAAATCCGCGTCATTCCAATCATCCAATTTTCCGACTACCTTTGTACTCATTTTTAATACTCCTTTGTTAATTGTCCTTTGGCTTTATCTAAACTAAAAATTGCCGGCGGACATTTATTATTATACTTGATTTTACAAAAAAGTCAAGTATTACCAACCAGAATCATCGTCGTCTGTGCTTTTATTTACCGATAAACTACACTCTCCGCTTTCCTGATTTCCCGTTATATCTCTTTCCCAGCCCGATATTCGTTCATGATCATACCCGCGAGAAAGAGCTTGTTTGCAGTGATAGTGCATTTTATTGAAACTATCATATTTTCCATTCACCCATTTTGCAAACGCCATGGCCTCGTCATGCTTTTGGCAAGCGGCAAGATACTCTTCGTCCATTTCCGCATAAAGTGTTCTCATTTTATCTGTTATTTTTGCTGGTTTTTTACCACCATTTTTTGTAGTAAAATAATCCTCTGACCTCACCAAAGCTGCTTGACTATATTCCATCTTCATATTTGAGCTGGTCTTTTGGACATAAGCAAGAGCAATTGCTGTTAGCTCCGCGCAGATATCGGCGCCGCGTAAGTATTTTGTTGCCATCACTTCTGCGTTATTGGTATCTATATTTCCATCTTGTGGCAACGCATTAGATAATGCCTTTATTTCGCTGGTGTCTATATTCATGGGATCGAATTTTTCACCAGGATTAAGTAATTCTTTTACTGTTAAACTATTTCCTGCCATCAATTTTCCTTTCAAGTTCATCAATCTTTGAGTCATTTATTCTTAAACGCTGATTAATCATAAGATTTTGGACAAAGAATAAAATAACCCAAGGAACATTATTTGTTGGTGTAATAACAGATATATTATTTGATTTATCGGTTTGAAACAAATCAACAAAATAATCCTCACCACTATGTGTTTCATTAGAGTATCTTTTCACCAATTCCAAGTAATACAAATACTCTTCGTTAGTGATTTCTACTTTTTTATGGCCTATTCCCTTAATCACTCGGACCTCTTAAATGAACCGCCGCCACTAAGAACTGCATCTCTTTTTTGTTCTTTCTTAATTCTTTCTGCCACCTCAAATGTGCTTTCTCCGTCATTCACGCCTATATCAATTGAAACACCAGCTCCATCTTCTTCAAACCCATATCTGTCGTGTAGAGCGCCGTTGAGTGCTTCGTCTCTCAATTTCCTTAATATTGCCTGCGCTTCCTTTTTTTGTTTTTGTTTGAATTCGGCATCCGGGTCGTCTTTTTCTGGTGGCGAACCGGCATCGTCAATCTTATCCTGCGCGACCGGCTTTTGCAACCCGTTTTTTGAAATTAGTTTGATGTCGAAATTGGCCACCACCAGCGAAACAATGGGGTCTATGTCAATTCCTTTTATATTTTCCGCAAGAAGGCTCTTTAAGTCAGAAACCGCAATGGCCTTTTCTTTGCTCATAATGTTTTTGCCACACGCAGGACATTGATTATTTTTTATCGCAAACCCAAAATCTGGATTAATTAAAACTCCGCAATTTTCACACTTCATGATTAACCTACCTTTTCTAACGAATTTAATACAAGTGTATTATTTCCATTATAAGAGTTTATTTTACAAACAGCTCTTATTGGTCTTCCTACTTTAATTTCATCTCTTACTTTGTTCCATACATTTGACCAAATTTTCATAGTTGATGCATCTCCATTTTTATCTACAATTGAACAATTACCATAACTTTGTCCTTTACTTTTGCCTGTTTTTGTTTTTTGTTCAGATATACCATCAACAACTACTTCAATCCTTACAGATGCGCCATCAGCCATATTTTTTATTCTACTTAAAGCTGTTCCCTGATTAGTAAAAAATTCATTATATATGTCATTTATTCCGCCAGATAAATATTCTCCCAAGGACAACATTTCTCCATTCAAAATTTCTTTCTTATTCCACTCGTCATGAAAATCCGAAATAGTGTTTTCAATTTTCAAGTTTTTAAGAACATCCAAAACATTATTTTTATCTGCCAATTTTTCTATATGTTTTGCTGTCTTTGTTCTTATTTCGGCGTAATATAAAAATGCTCCACGGCGAGAAACACCAAGTGAATCAAAACATCCGGCCTGCGCAAGTGATTGTATTACCTTCTTTTGAACAACTCTTGAATTTGTTCTATGCAAGAAATCGGCAAATGATGTAAATGGACCAACAGACCTTACCTCTAAAATATTCTCAATTGCTTTATCTCCTACGCCCTTAACTGTTCCAAAACCCATGACTATTGTTTTTTGGTCGCGCACTGAAAAAGAATGTTCGCTAAAATTTATATCAGGAGCTATAATCTTTATACCCATTCTTTGTGCTTCTTGCTTATACTCTTTCATTTTTTCTGCATTTGAAGATGTTTTCTCTACCTCTGATTTTAGAACAGCAGCCATAAATGGAGCTGGATAATGATGTTTATAATACGCCGTATGATATCCATTTAAACTATAAAATATTCCATGTGCTTTATTAAACCCATATCCGGCAAATGGTTCTATTATATCTTTCCAAATTTCTTTGGCTTGTTCATTGGTTAATCCACTATTAGCAACAGTATCATTTATAAAATCACCCTCTAATTGTGCTGCCATTTTTGGGTCTTTGCCTTTTAGCTTTGTTAGTTTTCTCAAACCATCGGCCTTATTTAAGCTCCAACCAGCAGCGTATCTTGCTAATTTAAGCAGCTGTTCTTCATACACGCAAATACCAAGTGTTTCTTTAAATGCTTTTTCCAAAAAATCATATTTATATGATACTTTTTTATTTCCATCTCTTCTTGCTATATATAAGTCTCTACTCTTTGCTGCTGATGGACGACCCAAGGCATTAACTAAACTTAAATCTTCTATATTCCTTGGTCTAATTCTCTTGCACATTGCCTGCATATGAGTTGAACCCATTTGAAAAACGCAAGATGTCTTTCCTCTTGAAATCATATCCCAAACGCCCTTATCGTCGAAAGGAGCCAAATCAACTGTGTCCGGACAATCAAGACCTAATTTCTTGGAATTAGCTATAACGCCATCAATTATTTTAAGATGCTCTAATCCAAGGAAATCCATTTTTATCAAACCAACCTTTTCGCATCTTTCCTTTTCATATTGCGTTGCCAATATCCCATCTTTATCATATCGTAACGGAATATAAGTTGATAAATCTATATCACTTATGACAATTCCAGCAGCATGAGTTGCAAATGTTTTTTCCAATCCAACTAATTTTCTGCCATATTTTTCTATGTCTGGGTATTCAACGCAAATTTTCCTCAAGCTCGCTGATTCCTGCAAAGCATTATCAAATGTTTTTGAATCAATTGAAATAGAGTCAGTGATATCATTTGCAATTTTAAATGCTTCACTCTTGCCGCCGCCTATTTCCAATGAGCGAGCTATATCTTTTAATACAACCTTTGGAGTAATTTTTGAAAAATTTGAAACATGAGCGACATTCAATTCTCCATATTTCTTTATAACATATTGCTCTACCCATTCTCTTCCGTCCGGGCTAAAGTCAGTGTCTATGTCAGGAAATGCAACCTTCTCTCTATTAATGAATCTCTCAAACAATAAACCATATTGTATTGGATCTAATTCATGAATGCCAAGTAAATTACCGACAAGAGATCCTCCGACCGATCCCCTACCCGGACCGATTCTGACACCGTGTTCTTTGGCCTTATTTATAAAGTCGGACGTTATAAGCATGTAAGAACAAAAGTTCTTTTCCTCAAAAACCTTTATTTCTTCTGTGAGTCTTTCTTTGTATATTTTCCTATCATCTTCGCTCAAGTGTCTATACATTTTCCCAAAAGCATTTATGCACTTAAATCTCATATATGCTTTGTCCTCTGACAAAGTTTTATTAGATTGATTTTTATTCCAACTCAAAAACTTGTCATAATCTTTTTCTTTTGATGCATCAAAAATAGGAAATCTTATTTTGTCGGAGTCTATGTATTTAGAGTCCTCGCACTTATTTGCTATTATAATGCTATTGTTGCATACTTCGAGTGCAATGTTTTCATCAAAACGACTTGTAAAGTAATTTAATATTTCGCTGCTACTCTTAAGGTAAAACTCTTCGACCTCATATCGGTGTCTATTTTTATCATTAAGTGGCTTCTTTTCATTTATCGCCATGAGCATATCGTGTGCCTTGGCATCTTCTTTGTTTAAGTAATGAACATCACAAGTTGCAGTTAATGGTATATTTAATTCTTTTGATATTTGAATTATTTTTTTATTAATATATGGTTGGTCGACACTTACTATTGGGTTGCCACTTGCGTCCAGTAATGCATCTCCTGTTTTTCTGTCTCTACTATAAGCCTTTAGGTCGTGTGGCTGTATTTCAAGATACAAATCTTCTCCAAATATTTTTTGGAGTCTCTTTGTTATTTCCAATGCATTAGAGTAATTTTCTACTTCATTGATTGGATTATTATCTTTAATTGCCAACAACGCACGAGCAATTGGTCCAGAGCTGCAAGCAGTAAGACAAATAATTCCATTATGATATTCTTCAAGCATATTCCAATCAACAACGGAAAATATTTTATTTATAACAGGAACATAATGAGCAGACTTGAACCCAAGATAATTTAATTTTAGTAAATTTCTGTATCCTGTTTCATTTTTAGCTAAAAGAACCAAGTGATATCTTTTGCCTTTTTTATCTGATACATCATTAACAAAGTAAATTTCGCATCCTGGTATATATTTTACTCCAGTTTTCTTGGAAGCTTTTCGTGCATCAAAAACGCTTGCCATTGTTCCATGGTCTGTCAGAGCAATTGCTTCTTGCCCTAATTCTTTTACTCTATTGAAAAGTTGATCAACGGTAACCATGCTATCCGCCAAACTTCCCTGCGCCGAATGCGAATGCAGATTAACAAACAAATCTTTCATTTTTCTATCCAATCTTTATATTTAATTTCTTTTCCAACCACTTTTTTAATTGTAATTCAAATTCTATTTTTCTTTTAAGCTTTGCCAAATCACTGTTTTCGTATTTTTTTGGCATTCCAAATTTTATAACTTTTGCTCCAAGCCTTCCCTCTATATGAAATCCGTCGGTCGAGTCTATTTTTAGCAAAGACACTGATTGCAAAGGATAAATTGGACCACCAAATGATTTTAAAAAGTTTGCAATGTCTGCGTCTATTTGGCACGGCAAGCCATACAACATCGAGAAACACTTTGAGCAGCTTGTTGTTTTTTGTGTAATGATGTCTGAAAATTTTGTCATGTATGTGGGGTGCAGAGCAATGGCAAATAGCATTGCTCTGCCGAAACACTAATGCTATTATATTATGGGGTGTCTTCTTCCGATGATGGAAGTGCAGAATTTACAAACACGGATAGGCCAACATCTATTTGTCCGGTTTGATGATGGAGCAAAGCCTTTAGTATATCGCCAACATCATATGTGCCGGCTCCCATTGTATCTACTTCTGCCTCCAAAACCAAACGAACCTTCTCTGTATCCTTGCTTGTTTTGCTTTGAAAATTGATTACCTTAAATCCAGTTACCGATTGCTTACTTGCTGTTTCCATTAAACATTTTCCTTTCTTTTTGCTTGTGAGATAATAAAATCAACAACTTTTGATGTTCTTAAAATACCCACAAAATTATCCATTTGATTTGAGTTGTATAAATTACTAACCAAATCATCCTTCGACATATTGTTTGCCTTTGAGTGTTGTTCTAATAGTTTGTTTAATTCTTCTGGAGTCACCTCAAGTGACTTTTCTTTTTCGTATATTGCATCAAACAACACCGCACGCTTAACATTTGTCTCTGCTATTTTCTTGATACTTGCAATAACATCGCTTTGCAAGTCTTCAACTTTATTTTTTGATATAGTCATTATGCGCCTAAATTCATCATCTATAAGAGCCGAAGGAACATCAAAAACATTCTTTGCTATGAGCATATTTACAATTGTCTTGTCAAGTGCTTGCCGCTCCATAGCGCTTTTGTTTTCCTGCGCATCAGACTTAAATTTTTCCATCATTTCTTCAATAGAGGTAAATCCCAACATTAGTGCTAAATCAACATTTACTTCTGACAACTTTTTTTCCACTATGCTTTTCAGAGTAACATCAAATGTTGTATTCTGACCAGCCAAATTCTTCATTCTATAATCATCAGGAAATTTCACTGGGATATTTTTGGTTTCATTTAAAGACATTCCCACTATTCCTGCCTCCAATCCAAACACCAAACTTCCAGAACCAAGCGAATTAATCACATGGCCAGACGCAGACCCTCCACCAAACGGCTTTCCATCAATCATTCCGGTAAAATCTATTACTACGGAGTCTCCAGTTTGGGCAGGTCTATCAGAAATTTGCTTTCTCTCTGCAAACTGCTCTCTGCTTTCCAATACCTTTGCTTCTACCATCTTATTTAAATCAATGTTTGGCAAATCTAATTCCATTCCTAAATAACCAGCTGGATCAATTTTTGGTAAAACTTCCACAATAAGACTTGCACTAAAAGAATTATCAAATCCAAATAATCCTGGGTATTTGCCGTTGTTAAATTTACTATCCATTTCCGGCTTCCCAACGGGATTAATGGAATTCTCTTGTATTGCTTTGGTAAAATATTCACCAACCAAGGCTTGCGCAACAGTTGGTTTTGCCTTTTCATAGAAAGTTTGCTTCAAAAAAGACAATGGGGCTTTCCCTTTTCTAAAACCAGGAACTTGCGCACTCTTTCCAGCTATCTTAAAAAAATCATCGAATTTTTTATCCACCTCTTGGGATGGAACAGAAATATTAATCTTATACTTTATTTCACTTAATTTTTCAACCTCAACACAATTAGTCATACGATCCTTTCCTTTATTAATTAGTTCCATTTATTGCATTTAATTGTTCCATAAACTCTTTTCTATACCTATCCAATTGTTTTTCAAAATTTGAACCACGCATTCCTTGTTCCAAATCTTCTTGGGCCCGATCAAATTCCTCGATCTGCAATGTGTATTTATCGTTTCGGCGCTGCAACTTGTCAAGCCGATCGAACCATTTTTTATAAATAACATCAAAATCGGCTTCGAATTTCAAATCAAGACGATCGTCTCCAACATTTTTTACGACAATCGCACTTTCTTCTTCATTAAAATCTTTGTAAAATTCTAATACTGCGTCTTTTAGTGCCCACCTGGTAATATCATTTTGGCTTGGCATTTTTTTGCCTTGCATCTTTGATATTTCGTCTGCAACATTTTTGCTTAATATTGCAATTAAATTACCGTATCGTATTTTTATTTTATCGTCATCAACTTTTGTTAATTCTTTATTAGTTCCGGGCAGTGGCGTTGATACCTGCGCCAATATTTTTTTACATAATTCACACTTAAAGTAATGAGAATTTCTATTTACCGATGCATGTCTAATGGAATGTATTATATCCATTACATCTTCTATTTTTTTTGCCGAGGAGAAATCATACTCAAGAAATTTTTTCTCATCAGCAATTACTTTAAACATTATGTATTGGGCACATGTTTTGCTTTTTGATATCTCTCTATTTTGTGCTGCTATAGATTTTCTTGCATCAGTTTTTTGTTGCTTAATAAGAATTTTCACCAAATTAGACATTTTCACCTACCAAGAATTTCTAATAATTTTTTATTTTTCTTTAAATCTTTAAGCTTGCCGTTTCCACCTTGACTTGTTATTCCAACTAATTTAGACGCAGCAGTAATTGAGTAATCATTAAAACAATAAAGAGATATAATTTTTGCTAACTTTTCATCTTTATCACTAACCCAATTTTGTAAATCATTTGCAAAACAAATATCACTGTCGTCTTTTTTCTCCTGAAATATATCCATATCCAGTGGCGGATTAGAGGATTGATCAGATGAAAGTGGGCTTGATAAATCTGATGCATTGATATCACCAACGGATATCCGCCTTGGAATTTTTTCAATCTTTTTCCCGCAAACACTACAACAATAATCTTTTATATCTTGCGGAGATAAACTAACAGTATCCCTAAAACCACACCTACATATTATTTTATATTTACTAATATTAAGTGATGTTGCACTTCTAAAATCCCTATTATTATCCCTAACCTTTTTTATTAATTTTTGATTAACATACATTTCTATAAATGTAGATAACTTTGTTTCCTTTTCTGGATTAAATTTCTTTATTCCATCAAGAATAATTAACACTATATCTTGTTTTATGTCCTCTACAAGATCTTTCTTACTCATATAATATTTTTTTGTAAATTTATATATAAGTGGATTTAGTTTTTTTATAACTTCGTCGTATCCAACTCCACTTCTTGTATCTACATAAATTTCACTATCATAAACCGCAACAACACCAGAAAACCCAATTTGACAATTATCATCGTTCTTAAATATTTCAAAATCTTTCATACTTTTCCAATCTGGCTACCACTGCTGTTGAGCCGGGCAAATATCATAAAAATCGCACCAATTACAAAGTCTGCTTGGAATTGGAACCCACGAATTTTCTTCTCTTATTTTTGATGCATATTCTATTAATTCATTTTGAACTATATCAACATCACTCAAATTAAAATCAAAACTTTTAAGTGCGGATTTGTGCTTTAATAAAACATATGATCCTCTAAATGACTCTATGGTCGGATACTCTTTTTTGAGCCAAATTCCATAAACCAGCAACTGAAAATCATCAAGATATTGAGTATTTTTTGTTGTTTTGTAATCAACTATATGAAACCTGCCATCCTTCATAATGTCCAACCTATCTATGAACCCTCTCATTAAAACATCTTTATCTATATTAAAGCTGAAACCAATTTCAGTTCCCTTAACATTTGGCATTCCATTTTCTTTTACTGATGCAAGATAATCTGATAACATTGACTTTACTTCTTCTAAATTATCATTACTCATATCCAGATACGATTTCCTTGCCTCTGCGAACGACACGCCCATCATTTCAGATAAGGACATTTTGTGTGTTCCATTTTTAATATAATTGTAATGAAATAATTCAAGTGTTTTGTGACATAGATTCCCAATGTCAAAGTGTAACCAAGTTTTCTTGGGTGCTTTTTCTATATAGTTGAAAAAATATTTTCGGGGACATTGTTGATAGGTTTTCTTTGAACTTGCTGATAACTTTATTAGTAACGGATTTTCTTCTTCTTTATTAATTTCCATTGTTTTCCTTACAAGCTAGACTGCCTTCCACCATAAACCCACTTAAATACCAGTGGATTGCCGGGCGAGTATTGTTCTCTATTAGGAATATTGCTTGGTAAATTCTGTATATTTCTAACATATCGTGCTTCATTATGATCAAAATAATACGATACCATAGTATTATTAACAGGATTATAAAATCTTTTTACAAATCCACCGCTGACATAATTTGCGTCTTCTGATGACTCTAATATTCTTTTGCCGCCAAACTCTATATATGGGTCGTGCAGTGATCCATATGGCCGAAGAATGATTAAAATATCATTTGGTATTCTATTATCTATATAAATAACTCTGGCATTTGGATTAAAGAATTCACCTATTTCCGGTGATGATGAAATTTCCATATCATCATCAAGTAATGACGGCGTAGATGTGGGATCTTGAAATCCGACCTCTATTCGTGTTCCTGGTGCTATTCCATTAAACCCACGATCTCCTGGCGAAAAATCTAAATTGCTGGGGTCTATGTCTAAAAATCTTCCAGGTAATCCATCGGCATCATAATCATTTGGTATGTCAGCGCCAGTATCTGCTCTATTTAACATAATTCCTTCAATCCCAATCATTCTGGTAATTGAAATTCTGGAAACATCTGTTGCAAATACTTGTGTCAATATTGGACCACTAACATCATCCAGCCCAACCCCAAATGCACTTAATGTAATTGAGTTTTGATTAGTTGGAACATTAATTGTGTCTGTATATATTGGTGAATTAGTGGTTGGCGTTGAACCATCAATTGTAAAATAAATTGTGGCAGTGACATTTGATTCTATGGAAATGTATCTTGGTATTCCAGAGACTATCTCGTCATCAGACCCTTGAAATGTTAGTGTGACTACTGCCATTTTAGTTTCCTATGCTACATGCAAAAAATTATTATTACTTTTGTCTTTACCACGTTTTATGTAGGCCCTATGTATCTGGTGCGCAAGTCTTCTCAATATTACCGTAATTGAATATAAAGTATCAATGTTTTTATCATCCTCTGCGCATATTCTTGCCCTTTGCAATACTGAATCATGCATATCCATTAGCATACTATCAAGATTATCATCAAAATCCACAACCAAATTAATTTTTTCTTTTAGTTTATCGTAGGTTTTTTCTGGGCCATTATTTTTAACTTCATTTACAAGCGAAATTAATTCATCTTCTTTTAAAATATACTTACCAGATGCCATTAGATTTACCAACTTTTCTTAAAATATCATCAAAGGAAAACGCTCTATACATTCCGTCTTCTTTGACTGTGCTTTTATTATATTTTCTATCCACTATAATAGATTTGATTCCGTTCCTTGCTGCATCGATTGCCGTGGAAAGTTTATCCTCTATCATAATGTTTATTTTGTTATTTTTGCAAAAGGAAATTTTATCGTGTTCAAAATTTAAATTCTTTGTTGAAATCCCCTTGTCATTCAACCAACCAATAGTGTTGTCTTTTATTTTATTGACGACACTATCATTGAATTTAAGCTTCCAATCACCCACTCTGGCCGTAACTATATGAACATTTCCCAATTTTTCAAGTTTATCAAAGAACTCTTTTGCTTCTCCAATTGTTGGTAATTTTCTCATTCCATCAGACATAATCCATTCCAATATTGTTTCTTCTATATTGCCGATGTCACAAACACCACGTCCCCAGTCTGAAATAGAATAACTTGATGGGTCAGAATTTAAATCAAGAGAACAACCATGATTTTCATTTAAGTGTTGTGCAAACCCAACATAAAAATCAGCAATGACACCATCTATGTCTAAAAGTATGTTTTTCATTGTTGTGTCTTTCTTGTAATATTAAATTGTCGCAAATAATTTAATAGTTGTAATTTGTTTGATAAATTTACAATATCCTGCATAAAGAAAAATTCATCAAGATGCTGGTAAAAATCACACAAACCGCTATCATTATTTACTATACGCTGGCATTTACCAGTGTCAAAATAATCCTGCAAATCACTTTCTAATATCTTTGACCCCGCTATGTGACCAGAACTTGCCACATATTGCCCATTCTTTGTGACTAAAAATAATTTACCAGCACTTGTTTGCCTTACTAATGGGACACCGTAAAATGCACGCAATTCATCCTGTGTCCTTATATCTGTAACTACCACCGACTCTTGTAAGGCATTTATTTTATTAATAACTGTTCTTATAAAATACTCTGGGTCATTCTTTTTCTTTTCTGCACTAAAATCCCACAACTTATTTCTTAATTCCAAGTCGGACCCAGTTGATTTGGCTGCATCAAAGTCGGCATCGCTAATACCGAACTCCAACTTTATCTGGTCAGCAAAGGCAATTTTGGTGAAACCTCTTGTTTCCACTAAAAAATTTGCTATCAAATCCTTGCCACTTCTTGGTGCGCCAATCAACCCATACACTCTTTTAAATGGATATAGAATGCCCATATTATCATCCTTTATTAGTAGATTTACGACATAGTTACTCTGCTGCCGCTTGGTCCCTTATCAACCATTATTACATGCTCAAACATATCTTTTAATCGGTCATCATGGGTTATTACTAAAACCTTCATCTCATTACTCAATCCTTTTATTGTGTCCATAAACATTCTCAATCCCTTATTATCAAGGCTTGAACTTACTTCATCTAAAAGTAAAAACTTAATCTTTCCGCCCATTCTACTCGACAAAATACTACTTAAAGCCAATCTTATTGCCAATGATATCCTAAACTGCTCTCCGCCACACAAAGATTCAAAATCATCTGTTCTTTGTCCAACTTTCGTAGATATTTCAATGGTTTCCGCCCAAGACCCATTTTCATTTTGTCTTTGCGTCTTTATTGAAATAGATGTGGGTTCATTGCAAATCTTTTCAAGAGTTTCATTTGTATAGTTTTCAAGCTCACCTATAACATTCTCTATTATAATTGACTGAATTCCATCTTTGCCAAAATAACTCTTTAATTTGTCATATATAATAAACTCGGATTTAAGTCTTTCTATTTGAGATTGTATTTCTTTTTGGGCAGATATACTTGCAACAAATTCTTCCTTTTTGCCAAGCTTATGGCCATATTCTTTGCTCAAATTACTTCCAGATAATTTTGTTGATTTTAATAGTAATTCCAAATCATCAATTTCTTTTTTTAATAATTTTCTACCATTTGCGTCTGCCTTTATTTTGAGTAAATCAATTTCTCTTTCAAATTTTTTCTCATCTATTTTTGATAATTCAATAGAAATTCTTTCATTTTCTGTAATTTTGTTATTTATATCAGATTGAAGTTTTGATATCTTTGTTTCTAATTTGCTTATTTCTAATTCAGCCGAATTACCGTCCTCAACTATTTTCTCTTGTTCCTTTAATAGTTTTGATAGCTTTGAAATTTTTGATTTTATTTCAGATTGTTTTTGTTTTAAATCTGATAATTTTTGTATTCTTGATTCCTTTATGGCATCGGCCTCTGATTTAGTTATTTGTTTTCCACAAAGGTCGCACTCACCTGATAATTCTACATCTTTGTTTAATTCCAATATTTTATCAGACATAGATGCATCTTTTGATTTTCCTTCTATTAGCTTTGAACGCAAAAATTGTAAATTTATATCTTTCTTTGCTTTTACTTTCTCTCTTAAAACACTGGCCCTTTGTTTTATAGATGCAACACTATCATTGCTGTTGCTTATAGATGTATTATTTTCAATTATATCGGCGGATAATTTATTCTTTCTACTAACCGCCACGCTATACTCTTTTTGAAGTTTCGATAATTTTACCTCATTATCATCAACTGAATCAGAATATAATGTGTGATACTGTGATGACAAACCAACAAACTTACTATTGTTTTCATCATATTCTTTTGTGTTCTTTGCCAACAATACTTCTAAATTTTCTATATCACTAACGCAAGTGTTTAAAGCAAGTTGCAATCCATCAAATGGTATCAATAATTTTGATTTTTCTTCTATTTTGGTAGATAAAATCTTTGCGCGGTCTTTTGATTTTTTCTGATATTGGTCCCACTTGGACATTTTTAGCAACGCTTTTAATATATCTTTTCTTTTTCCGGGAGCAGAAGTAGCGAACATAGATATATCATTTTGTTTAAAATAAATAGAATTTATGAAAACTTCATAATTAATATTTATTGTTTCTTCTATTTTATTATCTGTCGCAGAATTTGTATCACAGCTTATGCTATCGTATTGAGAACCATTCCATTTTTCAAATACAACATCAGATTCTCCAACAATCTTATCTCGTGTCCGTGTAATTCTGTATAAATCATTATTCATCCAGAATGAAAACTCAACCCTACACGATCGTTTGTCCCACTTTACAACTCCATCCTTTTTCTTATGCCTGGATTTTCCAAAAAGAGCCCACAAAATAGCGGCCATGATGGCGGTTTTACCTGAACCGTTTGATTGGTCTGTTTCTCCGTCAAATGACCCAAGTATCAGAGCGAGGTCGAATTTTTTAAAATCCACCTCTGATTGATCGTGGGACAAGAAGTTTTCAATTTTTAAATAATCTGGTGTCATTTAGAATCTACCTCATCAATAATATGCGTGGCAATTTTTATTAATTTCTTTTTTATGTTCTCTGGTTCTATTAGCCCATTTATGTAGGCCAACATAGCATCTTGGCATTTTATATCCTCTGTTATTTTTTTGTTCCTCATTTGTCTTGGATTTGATGCAGCAACATGTATGGGCATTATATATTTTACATTTTTTGCCGCAAGACTACTTAATATTTTCTCATTATCAACAAAACATAAATCATCTGGTCTTACTTTCACAGAAAATTTCAATATAGAACCTGACAAATTTGTTTGCGCATTGAATTTGTCTATGTCTGCGATAATTTTATCATTAATTTGGTTTTTATAATATTTATCTTTTGGAGAATAATCCAGAGAAATTTCTATAAAATTTCTAACTTTACTTTTTATTATTTCTGTTTCAAGTGTTTTTGTGTCTATTACCAAGGAAACCTTTGTATGGTCTTTTTCACCAAAAGAAACTCTATCCATTGAGCCGATATTTATTATCTTTGGTTTTTTGTTTGATACTATCGAGTGTCTATGAACATGGCCCATAACAACCAAATCAACACAATCAAATGTATCTATTGGCAAAACTAACTCGTTTATACTGAAAGAGTCTGGATTCTCTCCTGAAACCGGCTTATCAACCATGAAATGCCCTACAACAATTCTCTTTTGCGGAAGAGAAGCGCATATGTCATTTAAGTTTTTCTTTATAACGGCAATTGCATCTGTATTAGTTTTTTCTCCAATCATTCTCCTGTCACGATATGGCAAAAAAATTAAACCAAACTCTTGACCATCTTCATCTTTAATTATTTTTGAACCGGCATGGGCATATACTGATATTTCTGGTATTTCCAAAACCTCAAATATATCAACCGTTGTCGTTGATATCGCCCTTTGCTGATCGTGATTTCCTACCACTATCGCAATTTCCATTTTTTCTTTTATGGCGCGTTGGACACACTTTGAAAAAGCATTAAGTTGAGACGAAGAAGGATGTTTGCTATCAAAAACATCACCAGTAATAACAACTAACTTTACATCTCTCTTTTTAAATTCATCTATTGTGTTGTCAAAAGTTTCAACCAAATCCAATAACCTTGTATTTAGCTGGGTTGCTCCATCTGTTTTGCCAAAATTATAGCCACTTCCGACGTGAGTATCACCAACGATTCCTATTTTCATTTACTACCACCTTTGTTTAAAAATGAAACAACCTTATCGTAATATTTTTTGGCTGTCTCCCACTCGTCATCTTTTAGTGTATCTATGTATTTATCAAGTGTATCGAATCTTTTATCAGCCCACTTACACCATTTATTATAGTCTTCTGTGTCTTTCATTGTCGTAAGAAAATCTCTTATAACAACGCCAGATTTATGTATATGGGTGATTGGAATTTCTTCCGGTGACCTTCGTTTAATGGTAATATCTTCATTTCCATCTCCGCACACACCAAACTGTTCTGCCAACCATCTTGCAGCAACATTGTATGGTTTTCCAGTATATAATTCCACGAACCCTATTGAATTAGAGTTTGAATTGCAGCCAAAACAACAAAAACTATTATTTATATCAGAAATATAAAAAGACGCAGTTCTTTCGCAACCATTGCTGTGAAGTGGTAGAGGACATTTCGCCCTATGTGTAAAATTTCCACTCTTGCACTCCGAATATTCAATTCCAAATTTATCCAAAACTTGTAAAATTGGAACTTTTTCTACAATGATATCTATAAAATTATCATATTCAACAACTGGATCATCTTTATCTATCCACGACATTTAAATTCCAATCATATTAAAAATTTTCGAGTGCCAGCTCATCTCATGTGCTTTTGATAATTGTATTATATCAGATTGAGACAAGAACGCACCCTGAAATCTTATTAAATCACTTCCAACATTGATTAGTGAGTCTCCGTTTCCAAGTAATTTTTCTGCGCCAGAGCAACCCAATATAACCCTACTATCCACCAAAGTTGGGACACGACAACTTATTCTTGTTGGAAAGTTGGCTTTTATTAGACCAGTCACCACATCGACGGATGGCCTTTGTGTTGCCATGATTATATGAATTCCGCACGCTCTTGATTTTTGCGCTAAACGACAAAGGTCATTCTGAAACTCTTTTTTAGATGTTTGGTTCAGGTCAGAAAATTCATCTATCACGAGGACAATATACTTAAATTGACCCTTTGCCATAGATATATTGTTCATCCTATGCTTGGACATAAACTTAAAGCGGTTTTCCATTTCGCTGATTAAGTCGGACAAAACTTTTCCTGCTTCTTCGGTTTCGGTTATAATTGGAAACAACAACTCTTTAATATTTGCGTAATGTGAAAACTCTACTTTCTTGGGGTCTATCAAAACTAAATTAGCATTACTAAATGTTAAAATGCTTGCTATCATTGAGTGAAGCAGCACAGATTTACCAGAACCGGTTGTTCCTGCCACAAGCAAGTGTGGCATTTTTGTTAAATCAATTGTTAGGTCTTTTCCGTCGTGTGTCCTGCCTAATAGGATTGGCAAATTATTATCTGCCAAAATATCACATGCCAACTCTGAAAAGCCAACAAAATTTATTGGTTTGGACAATACTTCAAGAACAACCAGTCCCTGCTCTAATACCACTTTTATTATTGGCTTACTATAAGATTTTATACCAAGCGCTATCTCCGTAGAACAATTTTCTATTTTAGATACTTTGGCCCCTGGATTTAATTTAAGATAATATTTTGTTAGAGTTCCACTGTTATCTATACTTATTATGTCTGCATTTATTTTTAATTGCAACAAAATCTCTGCCATTTCTTCGGCTTGATTACCCATATGTTTGAATTTTCTTTCGTATTTTTTCAAGTATGCCTAATTTGGCATTCAATACTTCTCTCAAAACTTTTGCAACATTTTCAAATTCAAAAGTTCTACCTATTGTGTTTTGGAGAGTATTTAATAAATGGGAGTGAGCATTTTGCTCCTCCGTATCAAGTGTCTCTATATATAATCTTATTTCTTCTAATTCTTTACTTCGGTTTGACATTGGCTGCCTTTAAATCAGAAATATCTTTTAAGGCTTTACATAATTCGTATTCGAGCTGATTTACTCTATCTCTAACAATTAATTGTTCTCTAATTGCTATTGATGCCAGAGCCAAAATACCTTCTCCAACATTCACATTATCAAGTGATTGTGCTGCTTTAACTAAATCATTTACTACTGCGAGTTCTGCTTTTTTAACTTCCGGTGACTTATTTGTGTCTAATACTTTTTTACCAACTAACCTGTGAAACTCTTTAAACGATCTTTCTAATTCTTTCTTTCTTCTTTCATAGTCTTGCTGAACATCAAAAGATGCTTGTGGTGGTTGAATCTGTGCGTTGTCTGGTTTTGCCATTTTGCTCCTTTATTTAAGTTTTGATTCTAATATTAATCCACACTTTCTGTGCATATTATAAAAATATGCTAAATCATAATATTGTTTTTCTGTGAGATATTCAAGTGTATATAATTTATACATTACGTTTGTTATTATATTAAGATTATTACAAGGCCCGTCAAATATTTTTGCTACCGAATCCAAATATTGAATGACTTGAAAATAATTTTTAGACCCAACAATTTTTTCCAAGTCAATGAGTTTGTTCTCTACTTTTGGGCAAAAAATAAATCCCTGGTCTTGATATCCCTCGCACCCAAGCGTTATAATTGCCTTCATTAGCCGGACCTTACTGGGTCTTTTAAATTGATTACAAAACTATCTATCTTTGGTTCAAATTTTCTTGTCTTAATATTTGCTAAATCAAACATCTTTCTTGCCGCCTGCGCCTCATCTGTGTCATGATACTTGTCTGACAAATAAATTACTTCTGTGATTCCACGTTGGATTATCCTTATGGCGCATTGATTACACGGATAAAGAGTTGTGTATAATTTACAACCATTTGTATCTTGTATGCTTTTGTCAAGAGCATTTGCCTCTGCATGAGAAACATATAGATATTTCGTATTAAGCGGGTCTCCTACCTTATCCCACGGAAGAGCATTGCTATTGCACCCAGATGGAAAGCCATTATAACCTATTCCAACCATTCTATTTGATTGACTAACAACAACGGCGGCAACCTGCGTTGATGGGTCTTTGCTTCTCATGGCCATTACCTGCGCTATGGACATCCAGGTATCGTCCCAGCACAAAAAATCTTTACGCGGACCTAACATACTTACCTCGTGTTCTCTAATATTTTTTTCAAAGTAATTACATCGTTTTTAAATTCTACTCTTTTTTCTTCCGGAGCATAAGCCCCTATGTATGCCGGATGATATAATGGGAAAACATTAAAATCAAAATTACTGGACTTTTTTAATTGCCCATGGTCTCTCGTTATTTTTACATCATTTAAAAATATTTGAGCAGCAAATCTTCCAAATGTGACAATGATTTTTGGGCCAACTAATTCTAATTGTCTCTTTAAAAATGGTTTGCATTTTAAAATTTCCCAAGGCTCCGGGTCTCTATTTTTTTCTGGCCTGCACAAACAAACATTGGTTGTATATACTTGCTCTCTGTTTAGACCCAAATTAGCCAATAACTTTTCAAAAATTTTACCAGATGTTCCTGGCGGCGTAAGCGGGCGTTTATGTATGGTCTCTTGAAGACCGGCAGCCTCTGCAATAAACATTACGTCAGCGTCTAAATTTCCCTGACCCATAACATGAACATCGTGCCCGTCCAATTCTTTTTGACACCCTAAATCGCATTTTTCACAACACTGAACTTCTTTTGCAATATTTTCCCAAATTTCTAATTTGTTCATTACTCCAAACCATATCTTTCAAAAACTTTAATCCATTTATTTATGCTAACAACATACTCAATGGTTTCTTGCGGAATATGTTTTTCATCAATTTCTCCTGCACGCAATTTCCTGACTTTATCAGGACCCCAATTATATGCCCGCAAGGCATCGTCAAAATTATTGAATTTAAAAAGTTGTTCCGACATATAAAAACATCCTGCTTTTATATTATGATAAACATTGTCCGGGCTTGCATTTTTCCGTTCAAATTCTTTCAAGGAAACATATTCCCATGTTTCTGGTATAACTTGCATTAATCCTTGCGCATTAGCCGGGGAACGTGCTGTGATTACAAAATTGCTTTCTTGTCTTATTTGTGCTAAAACTTTTGCTATTGACAAATTATAATGATAGCTATAATCAACAACTGCTATCGATATATTATTTAACTCTCTTATTTCTAATTTAGTATTAGTGTTTTCTGATATTGCTATCCTCACCTTTTCTATTAACTTTCTCTTTTTGTTTTCTGGGTCTATGGAGCTATTGAGAATATCAATCTTTGAATTAGTTTCTTCTTTAACTGCTGCCAAATTTTTAGCACATTCGCTTCCTTTTAACTCCACCACGTCAAGGAATTCTTTTCTATCTGAATTGCGATTAAGCATATTTTTGATATTACTTGTTGCTATATCATTGCTATTTTTAGCAACCCAATTATACATGGTGCCAGTCATCATATAGTGAGAAATATGCATAACAAACATTGTAATCATTGCAACAGTCATTACAATATGAAATGGATGAACATTTACGTATAATCTTGCTTGCTTAAAGAATTCCTTGACTTTCATAATTATATCTCCATCTTACTTCTTTGTTTTCTTGGCTGATACTTTCTTCTTTTGTTTTGGGTATGTTTTTTGGGTGTGTTGTCTGATTGGAACGATTCTGTCTGCAATCCCATATTTGACTGCTTCTGCTGCTGACATAAATGTTTCACACTGCATGTCCTCCAATAATTCATCTTTCTTTGCACCACAATTTTTTGATAGCAACTCTATATATTTTTCTTGCTGATGTCTTATTTCTTCCAATGATGCTTCCATTTCGCTTACAGATCCAATTGCGCCGGCGGAAACTTCGTGTATCATTACCCTTGTATTGTCGGTTATAAATCTGCTTCCTTTATCTCCTGCGGCCAACAACAAAACCCCAGCCGACATTACTTTGCCTATTCCAATTGTGTTAATGGGGCAACAACACGACTTCATAGCATCATATATTGTAATTGCAGCATCCAAACTGCCGCCATAAGTATCTATATAAACACTAATTGGTTTAGTTACATCCATACATTCAAGAGCAGTAATTTGCTCCAAAAATTGAGAGGCAGTATCTTCTCTAATTGAACCGGAAATTATTATTCTACGAAACAATTCGCTCATATTCATTTGACTAATCATTTTTACTCCTTTGTATTTAGAGAGGTGCCTCTATTTATTTGTTATCCAAATGGGAACATCAACAGTTCTAAATTTAATGTCAAGATAATCTGGTGCCGTAAGTGATATATATAAAACATCTGTATCCAAATCCGACCAGTCAAACCCAGCAATTTTGTGATGATGCTTAAAAACACTTACATAAATAAGCTTTATATTATTTATGCTGACATTATTGTATTCTTTATTCATTGAAATGAGATAGATACCTTTTCACCAGGATTTTTACGCCTATAAGAACTTACCATAATCGAATTACTGCTCTGGTCTCCTGGCCCTCTAATAAACACGAATTTTCTGTTGTTGAATAACGCATCTCTAAATACAACCTTCATTTGGCGTTTTAAATAACCAACCACCTCATCTTCAATGGCACAAGTAGATTCTACATTACTATATTCAACAACTCTATTTGCAATATCAATATTTTTCTTCATAAATTATCTCCTTTTTTATATTTATTAGATTTCTTTAAATTGTCTTTGGCCCAAAGTGGCTGTAAATTAAACTAATGGCAAGCTTTCAAAAATTGCTTTCTATCCGTTAAATCAAATTTTGAAAGAGGTATTATATGATCAATGTGCCACTCACCGTAATTTTCCCAAGTCATTCCGGGTTTAAACTGTTGTTCTATCCAAATTTTCAATTCTGGTATTGAACAGCCCAAATCTTTAACGGCAGAACCAGCCTTTTGATTATTTTTAATTGCCCTATTTAAACGGCACCTAAGATTACAAGACAATTTATAATTAATATCGGTTTTCAATCTTTTTCTGTAGCTTTCCGATATTTTCGCAACATTCTTTGATCGATAGTGTTTTCTCATTATCGCAATCTTTTCTTGATTATTCTTACGATATTGTTTCGCCTTGCCCGAAATTTTTTCTTTATTGTTTTTATAATATTGTCTTATGTTAATCAAAATTGTATCTTTATTTTTTACATAGTATTCTTTTTGATATTTTTCTACTGTATCTTTATTTTTTACATAGTATTCTTTTTGATATTCTGCTATTTTATATTTATTTGCCGCACAATATTCTTTGGAATATTTTACTACCTTCTCATTATTTTTTGCGCGATATTCTTTTTGATATGTGTATATCTTTTCTACATTATTTTCCCGATACTGTTTTTGATACTCTATAAATTTTTCCTTATTGTTCAGGTAATATTTATTTTTTGCTATGGCAATTTTTTCTTTATTATTTTCATAATAATTTTTTGCATGTTTAATAACTTTTCCCTTATTCTTTTCATAGTATTGTTTATTTCTTTCACTATTGCAATCTCTGCAATTATAATGTAGTCCATCTTTATTTCTTTTATCTTTGCTAAATTCATTTTCATTTTTCACAACTTTACATTTGGTGCAAATTTTCATCTATATTATAACCTAATTTTAATAATTACTTAAATTATAAAACAGTTAGAGTGCTAATATCCCAATAATCAACTATACGATTCTTTGTATCAATATTTTTCTTCATAGTTCTCCTCTTTTTCTACTATTATTGTTCCTGGAAACTTTTGCTCAATTAACCCTTTTGCTTCTTCAAATGCAGAGTCACCAGCAATTATTACTAAATGTTTTCCAAGTCTTTCATATTCTCTTTCAGAGCAACTTGTTCCCATTTGTGCAATTGCCATTCTATATGCTAAATTTGGTAAGTATTCCCAACGAAAATATTCGCCACGATTTTTTTCGTCATAAAACATCTCAAAATAACTCTTTGCGGTTGCTACGCCAACATCCTTGGCGAGTTTCTCCAATGTTTTTCGTTTTCTGTTCATTTCTAATTTACTCCGGCTAAATAAAGTATTAAGTATTCTTTTTCAAGTTCTTTAATACTATCATTAATTTCTTTTTGTTCGGCATCACAATCTTTAAATATCCTATTAATTGCACTAATTTTGCGTATTCTTTGTTGAATTGTTTGCTCTAACTTATCAATATTTTTAGATATCCCATAAATTGCAAGATTCTGCCGTTTTCTATTTTTCAACTCTATTTTCATGCAACGAAGTTTTTCCTTATTCTTTTTCAGCATCGATTGGTTCTTATTTTTTTGTTTTTTGTAATACTTAATAGTTCGTTTTGTTTCGTAATTTCTTTCCAATAAAAATTCCATATTATTAAATCGTATAACATCATCTCTTGTTTTAAACAAACTCTCACCATCTGCTTCTATGGGCTCGGCAAAATTTAGAAAATATTTTATTCTTCCATTAGTTTTTTGTATATCAATTATTTTTAATGCGTGTTGGTGCCTATCAAGCACTATATCCCCAACATTATATTTTGGTTTCATTGAATACCTGCCAACTGAATAATTAAATGCTCTTTTTTAAGTTCTTCTATATCTCTATCAATGTCTTTTATATTTTCTTTTAGGTAGCGACTATTAGTTTTACAATTTATAATATATGATTTTTTGTCGTATATTTCATCTCTTAAATTATAAATACTGTTTATCAATCTATCTGGAAAAGACTTTAATGTTAATATTTTATTTTGCGCGGTTTCTAATTTACGATTAAATTTTTCTATTAATTTCTTACACTTATTTATTTCCATCTTATTATATTTAATTTTATCTAACTTTTTTTCTTTATCTATTAATAAATCTTTTACTTTACTATAATTTTCTGATTCTAATTTTGAAGCAAATAGCTCTGATTCTTTTTCTGAACGCTTATTGATTGGCTCAACGATATATTCATTGCGATTAAATTTAATTACTTTTACTTGCTCTCCGTTTTTGTCAAATACTATTTCTCCAACTTTATATTTTGGTTTCATTGTTGCACCTAACACTTTCTACTATGTCTTTAATCTTTTTTGCCGCATATTCACAATCGGCCATTGTGGTGAATCTTCCAAGACTAATTCTTATAGCACAATCAGGATAGGGTGTTCCGAGCGCCAATATTACCAGCGAGGGTTCCAGATTTCCAGAATTACACGCAGAACCTCCGGAAACCGCAACATCACTCATTCCCTTGACCAAAATTTCTGCCTTAACTCCTTTTATAGTAATGTTTAGGTTGTTTGGCAAACGATTTTTCATTGTGCCGTTGATAAAAATATCAGGAATGCTGGAAGATAAATTTCTCCATAACAAATCACGTCTATAACTAATTCTTTCATTTTCTTTTTTCCCTTCTTTTCGTAGTATATCACATGCTTCTCCAAACCCAACTATTGCCGGAACATTTTGTGTCCCTGATGAAAAAGTGTTCTGATATCCTCCGTGTATTAGTGGCTCAACTAAATTAGGATTTCTAACAAACAAAGCACCAACTCCCTTTGGCCCATTAATTTTGTGAGCGTTGAAAGTCAAAGCAAATATATTCATGGCATTGACATCAATATCAACTTTTCCAATTGCCTGTGTTGCGTCTGTGTGAAATAAAACATTGTGACGCTTGCAAATCGCACCTATGTCGGACAGATTATTTATTACACCTATTTCGTTGCTCGCCGCTATGATAGAAACCAGAATAACACGATTGCTGAAATAATTTTTAATTGTATGATTGAGTTTGTCTAAATCAATTTCACCGTTGCTATTTATCTTTAAAGTTTGATTGAAAAAAAGATTATCTTTCGACCACATATTTTGAAGCGTTTTTGAAACAGAAGAATGTTCTATGTTTGATGTAATAATGATTGCGGCATTATTGCTATTTTTCCTATGATTCGCTAAACGACCCTGTAAAACTATATTATTCGATTCTGTTGCTGAATTAGTAAAATATAAATTTTCTGGTTTTGCCTTAATCAAGTAAGATACATTATTGCGAGCCATTTCGATTGCTTGCCGTGGTTCCTCTGCCGCAAAATGGGCTGCTGCTGGGTTTGCAAAATGTTCTGTTAGATAGGGTTCCATTGCTTTTAAAACACGCTTATCTATTTTAGTAGATGATTGATTATCCAGGTAAATCATTCTTACTCCTTAAAACAGAACAAAACCAACTATTTGATAAGTTTATTACTATATCTCCATTATGTTCTGTAAATTGATTTAGTATTCGACCGCCGTATTTAAAAATATTAATGTATAGTCTATAAATGTTTGAACTCATATTTATTCCCAATGCTTGCGTGGATTATTATAAAGTCCATAACGCGACCAAATTATATGTTTATTTTTAAGTTTATTAGAAGAAACAAGTATAACGTGATATCTTTTAAAATTATTACCTATAACAGAAATTCGGACAGAATTATCAAAATAAACATGATAATCGTATATTTTTGATCTTGATTTTAAAATATTTATATACATTTCACGAACAGAATAATCCATTATTTTATTTCCTGTAATATGTAAAAGTAACTACGAAACCCATAATTGTCTTCTTCCGCAACAACCCACACATAATCAATCATATAGGTAACAGTCCAGTCGGCCTTAATATTGTTTTTAAAAATATCTATATATAATCTATAAACTGACTTATCCATTTTTAGTTTCAACCAACAAATAAAAGTGGTTTATTCCATTTTCCTGGCTCGAATAAATCATAAAATAATTTTCACCCTTACGGGTCTTCCACTTTGCCTTTATTTTGTGCTTAAATATATCCACGTATAATCTATAAATCGATGGACTCATTTTAATTTTATCACTGGCAACTTTGAGTAACGAGAACCCATTGATAAAATATATGATGACCCTTGGCCCATGATTATTTCTGCCGTAAAAATATGGCCCCTGTGGTCAAAAATCCACACTTCGTTGTCGTTCGTCGCGTTCGATGGTTTCTTGCCATCGACCAAGTGCTCAAACGCAGCGGCAAACTCTTTATTGGTGAAGGGAAATTTTGACTCATTGTATTTTATGTCCTCTTGGTCCAAATTTCCTCTTTTGAAAAGTTCATTTAACACTAATTTTAGTTTCTCTTTGCCAAGACGTTTTTTATTTAATAGTTCTTGTATAAAAGCGTCTGCTAAATTTTTATCCATTCTGGTTTTTCCCTTTTTGTGTAGTGTAATAAGTTTTTCTTTTCAGCTAAATAATAATTTCTGTATGCCGCAACTGGGTCATTATTTTTATATTCTTCTGGCATTGCTTGTGCAAAAGGAGTAAGTGGGCCGGCGGTAATTATTTGATTGGGTGCTCCACGAATAATACTTTCGCTTGCGTGAATTTTTCCATATCTATAAGTATATTCTTCGCACAATGCGATACCTAATTCTTTAAGCCACTCAAAATTTGCTCTTGTTTTTCTGGTCCAAAGGCTACACGGATGATTTTGATGTGTAATGCGATATCCAAAATCAATACCACTTAACCGAACGGCCGTAGAAAGCAGCTGCGCTGTTTCCAGAATTAATTTTATTACATGCTTGTCTGCGTGAAATTTAGCGGCTTTGGATGGTTCTAAATCTAAAACAAATATATTCATTTTTTAACCTCGTAGGGAAAAGATAGGTCGATAATATTATCATCAAAATAAAATATTAATTTATCGTTTGTTTCTTTAAATTTTATAATTTTGTATTTATATTTAAGCAACTGTATATAAATACTACACATATAATAACTCATGCCCGGCGCCTTAACAAAGAATTTCATATGGCACGTGGAAACATATCATTAACATAAATTAATAATTTTTCATTTTTATACTCAAATCCTATAATTTTGTAATTATATTTAAAGAACTTCTTGTAAATATAACGCATACCATAAATCATTATAATTCTCTTTCTATTTTTTAAAAACATATGGACGCAAGCTACGACCTGGTTCAAGATAAATTATATATTCATTTTCCTCTTCTATAAACTCAATAACTTTAAGATTATGTTTAAACAACCAAAAATACATATAAAACACTTCGTATCTCATTCAATTACCTTTTTAGATAATAGGGAACACTATACCCAATTTTTGGAACAACCCAAACAATATATGAGAATTCATCTTCTGCAATATTAATCTTACATTTATCTTTTAATGCACTAATATATACAACACTCATAAGGTAATACATTTCAACCGCTTTCTATATTATTTCCACAAAAAACATGGCTTATACCAACCGCGTAATTCCACTCTAATAATATACAAGTTTTTTTCATTTACAAACTCATAAACTTTACAGTTATTTTTAAATATATTTATGTATAGGCTACTAATATTACGATCCATTTACTTTTTCCTACATTCCTCGCACAGAACAGATATCCAACCGTATTCGTTTGGCTTTCCTGGTTGGCCGCAGTTCTCACAAATAGTAAGAGACTTTTCAGTTGCTTTGTCAATTAAATCAAACATTTCGTCGGTTCCGTGTGTGAGATACATTTTCATTTCACCCATTTTTTCTTTTACCTGCGAGGCGCGTGGGTGGGAAATGCTATAACAATCACAGAAACATTTCTTTTTGTAAGATAGAATTGACTTCTTAAAAAGGAAATACGACACACGATTTATTGCTTTCCTCATTGATGTTCTATGCTTTTTCCACAACACACGAACATAATCTTTTATTCCCCTCAAAAAAGATTTATTTCTTTTAAGAGAAACACTTAAATTAGGAACTTCACAAGAATATGGAACTTTCAGTAAGAATGGATGATTTACGATTGTTTGACATTCTCCGTGGTGACTATCCTTTGAGCACCCACAGCGCTCACAAGGACCACCATCGCTCGCTAATTTTATTTCCTCAATGAGTGGTTCCAATTTAGACGACAACTCATAAATCAAATCAAACCAGCCTGTGCCGCACGAACACCCCCAGCACATACAAGTTTCGGTCATTGGTCTGTTGCGATCGCCATAAAGTAGCGGAAAGTCTTTAAATAGTTTTTCTTCTAATTCTTTTTTCATGTGTTTTCCTTTGGGCAGTGTTTCCGGAATTCTGTCATTTCTTTATTGTGAATGGGTTTGTAAATTTTGTGGTAATCCTCCCAATTCTCACTGGGATTATTTAGTATATCCGGCCAGTAATGATTAGCTGCTGCATAATTTGTGATTTTTCCGCTGGTAGCCAACTGACAACCAAAAATAGGAATTCGCAAAGAATGAAACAAACTCTTTTTACCAACATAAATATTACGGTCTTTTTCAACTATAAACTTTTTCTTGGCCTTTACGAAACTATTAGACGCCTTTGCGGAAATGGAAGACCGAAGTTTTCCCAAGTCAAAGTCGGACGGTGGTTGAATTGGTTGAGAGTTTTTAATTATTTGATTGGCTGGCAAAAACAAACACTCCAAGGCTGATATTTCATATTCCCGTATTTGCTTATAAAATTCCTCCATACTATAAATCGTATAGTTTGTATTTTCTTTGTCTATTTGCTGGTGGGGAATTTGTGTATCTGAAACAACTATATAATCAAAATCTGAATTTTCTGTGTGCGTTCCATAAACACGAGAACCATAAGAGTAAATGTTTATATCAATCATTATTTGATCCTTTATTAAATACTATTGCTGGTGAATTATCGTCATAAAGAACGTAAGTATAAACACACTGGGATGTTTGGTCGCGTAATTTTACAACATATGCATTTATTTCATTTTGCTTATCTACTGAAACAACTGTATTTTTATGTTTTAGCAACCTAAAATAAATTCTGTTCATTGCCCAAGTCATTGTTTGTCCAATCTATATAAATTCCATGCGCTGATTATGCGAGGTGAAGCAGATATATAAATATCATAACATTCATCTCTCTCAATTACTTCATTCACAATCCAATTACGCTTAAACAATAATACATAAATATTATTAATTTTATATGGCAATATCATTATTTTTCCAATCTATAATTATATTTATACTTCATTGAATCAGAAAAAATTTCTATACTATAATGGTTATTTCTTTCAATTATTTTATTTATAGTCCAGCCCCAAACAAACATACACATATAAAGATGTCTAATTTTATCTGGCATATTTTTCCCTTTAAGTAATATATAAGTGATGCGCGTCATAGGAACCATACAAACTTATTGTTATGTCATAGTAAGTGTTTAAGTGATTAAAACCAATTATTCTTCCCTTGTGCTTAAATAATTCGGTATATATTGTTGCTATTTCATAAGACATTTGGCACCAAATATTATAATCGAACAAGTGTGTGGCGAGATAATGTTGGCAGTAGAATATATCTCTCCAAATATGTAGGAAGAGTTGATTTAATATCAATTATGTATCCACCCTCATCATATCCAGATTCAGAAAATGATAATATCGGAAGGTTAAATTTAAAATATTTCAAATAAATGCTTTTTATATTAAGTGGCATCATATATTACTTTCTAATAGTGCAATAATTAAAATAATAAAGATTAGATTTTGACACACAAAACACCATAACTGTATCTTCCAAATATTCTGGCGTTTCCATCTTATATATTGCAACATTATACTTAAAAAAATCAACATACAATTTTATCATATCTCTTTGCATTCCAACTCCCGTGGCCGAAGAAAATGTCTATCGAAAGCAAAATAATAGCTTACTCGAAGATCGATTATATATTCGTAATCATCAGGTGACCTAAAACATGCATATACTGTGTAGTTACGTTTGAGCAAACTTATATAAATTTCTCTTATGTGCTCTTTCATTTTTTGCTCGTCGGTAATCTAAAAATATAGTATCTCTTTAATTTTTCTACATAAATTGTTTTAACATATGCCTTAATCACATAAAATCCACTGGTATGTCTAGTGCATGAGCGTATGGGCGCTTTATGCTTAAGAATAGATATATAAAGTTTTTTCATATCATATTGCATGTCTGACATTATATCTCCCCGTAAAAATGTTGTATTTATCTTTAATATAGATTACGCATAAATCATCATAGGGATAATAATCATATATTTTATGATTGTATTTAAATACACTTATATAAATGTCTTTCATTGCTACTTGCATTTTCGTTTTCCATAGTGAATAAAACGCCTTATTATACTGCCAACAAACCAATGCTTAAAACAAATTTCAAGAAAACCAAGTTCGTGATGATTGTGATATGCATGAATTTTATCACCACCCTTAAATGATTTTATATATACAAATTTCATTGCACTCGGTATCATAATATTTCTCCACTAATCAATTACACAAAGACGCAAAGTTTCAAGAGGGCCAACCACATAAAACTCGCAAAAATCGCGGTAAGTGTGATTTTGATATATTTTGAAACCAAACTTAAATACATAGATATAAATGTCTTTCATGCCATTAGTCATTTACTTTTCCACCCGACAACAATAGTTGTAATAATAGCCTCCACTACTATTTCCAATAACAAGTTGCCACCAATTACCATATTGTTTTATTGTGTGATTATACTTAAAGAAATTTATATAAACATTTTGCATATCTTTAATCATTTATCTTCCACCATAAAAGAAAAAATAAGAGCAAGATAAATCGTTCTTATCTTTTATGCGAAGCTCTAATGTATTGCCTAAATGGGTTGGAATTTTTTCTATTGTATAATTATGCTTATAGAAATATCTATAAATGTCTTTCATACCAGTAGTCATTCATGTTTCCATTCAATAAAACAATTTTGTGTGTAAAACCCATTAGCACTTTTACTTTTAACATATAATATACACCAAGCGTCCAAATATCCTACCTCATATATTTTGTAATTATACTTAATTATCTTTGTATATAAACTTTGCATTTCTTCTGTCATTTATGTTTCACTCGATAATAATAGTTATAATAATAAGTTCCCTTACTATTTCTAATAACAAGTTTCCACCACTTACTATAATGTGATGTTTGTTTTATTGTGTAATTATGCTTAAAGAAATCTATATAAACATTTTGCATATCTACTTGCATGTTTTAATCCAGCAATCAAAGACAGGATCACTAAATGATGATTTACAATTAATCACAAGGTAGTCACCCCAATAAAATGGTTTATATATTTTGCAATTTTCTTTAAATACATAGATATATAAATCTTTCATGCCATTAGTCATTTATTTCCTTGTCGTATATAATATAAACTTTATGATAATTTTGTGCTTCATCGTTTGCTTGTAATATTAGCCAGTAATTGGAGAGCTTCATTTTATATATTTTGTTGTTATATTTAAGTATGTTTATGTATAAATATTTCATTTCTACTTGCATCGGTTTCCAGTCCAAATAAAGTGAGGGCCATAGAATTCTGTTTGTTTCAATCCACGCAACATTTTAGGTGTTGCGACTTAACCCCGCTAATTTCATAATCAAAAAATTTCTCTTTGCTTTTTCTACGCTGTTTCTGGCTTCGGTGAGCATTTTTTCGTTTGTTCCATCGTGTAGCCGTATTTTAAAACTTTTATATATGTCATTTCACACGCTATTGGAATTGCCATTAAGTTCTCCAAGAATAAACTCCATTACCATAAACAATAAATGAGCTTGCTAGTGTTTGCCCCAACCAAAAAGAAATTTCACTATGTATCCCATAATTATTTATATTTCTTTGTGTCATAGTATAGTTATATTTTAAAACTCTGCGATAAATTGTTCGATATGGTAGCATTGTCATACCTCTACCTATTTGCTTTCAAGACTATATAAATAATATAAAGTCTTATAACCATCACAATCTGTCGTGCTGGCCATTAAAAAGTTTTTGTTTGCTTTTATAACTTCGATTTTTTCGCCAAACTTAAAAACACCGCGATAAATGTTTGCTATTTTCCAATCCATTTTTACCTCATTAGAAAAAATAAATTCCTGGCACCGGCTCCTCACAAACATAAAGTCTATATAATTGTAAAGTGTTATGCATCACTATTATTTCAGTGTCTGTTTTTTGCCACAAGGTGCATTTGTTCCTAAAAACTTGCCTATAAATTTGTCTTATATTTTCTGTCATTTTGTTATCGTGTCCGTAAATCTCCGGCAAATAATTCTTTATAAATTGTTTCACAATTATATTTATTTTTTGGGTCTGTTAATTCTATTGTTATACTTGTGCATAATTTTTCATTTACTCTTCCAACCACTCTGCCGGACCAGTTGTTTTTGAAAATTTGAATATATATGCCAAAAATTGCATTTTTGCAAAAACCATTTGGTGCAATATAATTATACATTTAGACTCCTGAAAGAACATAATATTTATTGTTGAAGTTTTCATTTGTGTAGATGATAATAAATGAAAAACCATTAAGGTTAAATATTCGATAATCTTTTATTGTGTGTTTGTTTTTAAATAAACTAATATATAGAGAATTAATGCCACATTCTGTCATTTTGCGCCCTTTGCACCAGTATATAAGGCAGGCAATTTATTTCTATGGCCACACTATCAATGCCACAAAATCTCACTACTGGATAAGACTTTGTTATTGACCATTTATATTTTAAAATTTGAATATATATTGACTGCATACTATTTGGAATACTCATTGTTTGCCTTGTCGTATAAAATATTTATTCCATTCTGTTTCGATTTCAACCCACCAAGTTCCGCCGCTCTCAAAAACGTGATACCAAACAATTGGGAATTTGTTTTTGAAAAAGTCAATGTATATTGAGTGAGTGTTCACGTTTTCTCTATAAAAAAATAATGTGTGTAGTCTTCACGCAATGTGAAATATAAATTATAATATTCTGCTGAAAATGCTCCCACAATGTGGTAATTATATTTTAATACATCAATATATAAATTTACCATAGATTGTTGCATAATCAAAACTCGCTTGTAAAAAAGAATTCAGAATAATCTACGCCTTTTAATCTAATAAAAACCCTATGACGGCCATCAGAAGTTATTAACTTTTCTGTTATTTCTGGTATATATTTTTGTTTTAATATACTAATATAAAATACTTGCATCATACAGTCCATTATTTTACCTTAAAACAAAATTAAGAATTTTTCGTGGGAGGATAAAGCTCAATACAAATTCTATCGCCGCCGAGGCTAATTGACCGCCACTCATTTATGTAAATCCCGTATCCATATTTTAAAGCATAAATATAAAATTTCTTCATCGCATCAGTCATTGTTGTTCTTTCTGTTTAATATAAAAATGGAAAATATAAATATCTAAACCCAAATAATCATTACCAACCATATAATATTTATTAATTTTGGAACCATATTTTAGGATTTCAATATAAAGGTCAATCATTTCATATTGCATGATTAAAATTTATCCGAAATATAAAAGCAGATGTCGTTCGATGGTGGTTTTGATTTAATTTTATCATACCCAGATGTAGTTGGAATGCGATCGGATATACAAATATCACAATTCTTTTTTAAAACACATATATACGCTATCCTCATAAGACCACACATAAACTACTCCGATATTATATAAAATAAGTGGAAGGAAAAATATTAACCTCTAAACAAGTAGAATCAAACAACATACTATAAGAATCAATTTTACGACCATGTTTTAAAATTTTAGTATATATTTGCATCATTTCGTATTGCATGATTTAACTTTCTTAAAAATTGATATAATAATGCCAAATACTTTCGAATATATTAAAATCTACCGTCAGATAATTGAGTCTAATTTTATATGCACATATTTGTTGTTGTTTTTTCATAAATCTAATATAAACTATTTTCATATGTTGCTGCATAGTCTGCCACCTATATTACCTCTATTGAAACTCGGTAAGGCCAAACGCCAAAACCATTAAACTCTATCGCTACAAATTCTTTGCCAAAATATTGATAAATTTCATATTTGTATATTATTTGTTTGTGTTTTAGAAATTTAACATAAACCATTTTCATAGATTCGCGCATAACTTACTCCAACATTATTTTTGCAGTATAGTGTAGCCCCTAACATACCCATTAATTATAAAATCTACACGCAAATATATATTATTAAATTCTTTAATTTTACCGCCGGCATAAATACTATGTTTGCGTTTGAAATACATAATATAAACATTCATCATTCCGTATTGCACAAATCACCTACATTCAGATAAATAATTGTCTGCACAAAATATGTCTCCCGGAACACCAATCGTAACTACGCTATGATAAAAAGCATCACGTGTATGGCTTTTTGCTATCACTCCTTTTTTTTTAAAAGATAAATATATATTCTTTTAATATACAATATTCTTTCTTCGTCAGTCAATATCATATTTATTTATCCTGCAATAAAAATAATATCTAATCCCGGAATACCCACCCTTGTTTTTTAAATCAATGGACAAATTATTACTACATAATTCGTATTTTTTTATAATTTTCGTCCCGTATTTAAAAACAGATTTATAAAAATCTTGCATATATTCAGACATTTTTCAGAAACCCAACTATCTTTTTTATATCTTTTCTTTCCAAAATGGTTTCCTCGAAATCACCAAACTTCGATCGATGGCCAAAGATATATTTCAGAGCATTCCAAAGTCGGACGCAAAATCCAAACATAGTTAGGTGCATTGATACACAAACATCTTCACCTATTTGTGAAAACCTTAAAGTGTGTGATTGGTCTTCACACATGCACTCCACATACATTGTTTCCATTTCTTCGTTTTTCATTTTAAACTCCAAGTTTTTTGTTTGTGTCTAATAAAGCGTAGAACACATTTTTAATGTTTTTGTTTATTTGAGTTAAATTATTTTCTGCTGTGTTACGCAGCATATTAAAAATTGCATCATTAAACCACCATGGAACCAATATGTCGTATCTATAATCGTCATATATATTACCATTATGATGCGATTCATTCCATATTTCTATGGTAATTGTGTTACTTTCAATATTATAATTATACTCTTTATATTCTGCGTCACGTATTCGGTAGTCTATTTCTTTATATATTTCCGGAGTCATTTCAACCAAATTATAATTATATTTCATTCAGGCTCCTATCACAAATTGAGTAGTTTTTCAAACGCATCCTCTCTACCGGAATTTTTAGTTCCCAGTGTTCTTTTTGATATTTGGATTGTTTGTGATGCCAAATGTCTCTTTCAAAAAACTTACCTGCCGCTTCTGCCAAATATTTAAGAGAAAATGTTATTATAAAATCACCATTATGAAAAGTAATGTCATCATCTTCTATAATAAATTTTTCACAGATATCTTTTTTAAGTCCGGCTATTGTGTGTTTTATCATTATTGTTCTCCGTAAAAGTTGTATATGTCTCTATCGTGACGATCAAGAAGCCACGCAGTTTGGCCGCCGGTTATTTTTATAAACTTTACAATCACTGGGGTATTTGGAAGTAATAATTTAATCAGTTCGCCTTCGTGGCAAATTGACCTATTAAATTTCAACACAGAAACATAAATTTGGTCAGTATCACTTTTATTCATCATTTTTCAATCCCAGACAATTTCGTAATCAGATATTCTTTTATTTCATTATTCCTGACAATTCTAACACCAACATTTCTTTTTTTAGTTCTTTTATTTTTTCATTGTTTGTTTTTAAATTATTTTTTAAACTTTTAATGCGAGCTTTGCCTCTTTTAATATAATGTTTTGCTTGGGAGATTTCGAGATATAAATCATTAATATAACTGATTACCCTCCAATCATCAATTATATTTCTGGGTTTTACAGATTCTCGTTTATTGTTTAACTTTGCTGAACATTTTTCTAATATTTCTTCTTGACGTTTAATTTCGTTTTCCGCCTGTTCTATATTATTAAAACATATATTATTTTTCTCTATCAGACAGTCGATGCTGTTTTTATATGAAGCGCTCTCTCTTGATTTTTCTAAGTAAATTTCGGGCATTACATATTGTCTTGATAGAGTATAATTTATGTTTTCTTCATTAACATTAACGGCAATAACACTAACTTCTTCATCAATTTTAGTGGCGAACACTGTGTCTCCGACTTTAAATTTTGGTTGAATTTTTACCATACTTTACTCCGCAAATTAATTTAGGTCTTCTGGAATATCCTCGTCGTCTTCGTCACCACAGTGGCATACATTTTCTTGCCCGGCGCCCAAAATACCTTCAAAGTTTTCATTCAAATCTTTTATAGACAAAGAAATATCAGCGAGAATTGCCAAAGCTTTCTCCTCAAAACTCGACTCTATTCTTGTAGCCATTTCTTCTGGGACATAAATTGGAAACCCGCCAAGACCGCCGCAAGTCAGTATATTTTGGCCATCGTTATCTGTGAAACTATCCATATAGTATAGTGTATGACCTTCGAACATTATTTTATCACCCTTATTAAACTTTTCCATATTTTACCTCACTTTTCTGTTAATGTTTCCTAATAAACTAAATAAATTTTAGTATTTACTTGGACTCACTTTATAGTTAAAATTCCATTAAAATGTGATTTATGCGCTTGAACAAAGCCTAAAAATTCCTTATAATTCTCAAACAAATCTACAACCCTATTATTTTTTTGTATTACAACTGAAAACAATAACTCATTCATTTGTTCTTCTGGTATTATGTCCATTCTAAAATTTCCCCAGTAACCATTTACATACGACGTAATAGCATTTACTCTTTTAAGTGTTCCAGTCCTAAAACGACTGTGTCTTGGCATTCCTGAAAACATTGCTTCCAAAAAATTAAACCTTCTTACGGGTGGCAAAGTTTTCAATTCCTCAAAAGTAAAATTAACCTGGCTCTTTAAATATTTTATGAGTGTTGGCCTTTGTGCTATGATATTCAATACCTTTATCTTTTCTTCTGGAATACTTAAATCTGCGCGAGCAACCTTTATTCCGGCAAAAACTTTAAGTTTAGATACACTTGCGAGATTAGGATTATCTGTTCCTAAATTAATTTTATTTAACAATAACTCGCATGATTTATTATCCAGATGTCCGCTGTGCGCCGTCAAAATTTTTATTGCTGTGTCTTCGTCAGTAATATCTGGTGATATTTCTTTTATTAACTCCCTTGAAGCATACGGATAAAACCTATGCCCATTATTAATAAAAAACTTTATCACATGATTCATAGTTTTACTGCCTATGTGCATTCTTTTGGAAGATATAATCTTACTCAAATCATTGCCGAACTTATAAAATTTGCTTTTATTATTTAGCAGTTTGTTAATTCTTTTGTCCGTTTCAGATTCTTGTATTGCACAATTTATATCAGAATAAATTTTTTCTTGTTCTGGATTACTTGGTGGGACTTTTTTACAAAACCCATCAAACAAATATATGTCGTCTTTTATTTTGTTTAAAATTTCGGCATAAGTATTATCATCAATCATTGCTTTCCTCTTTCATAAAATTAAAATATTTCGCTATTGGTGACCTTGGAGCAAGTTTAACAAATATTCTATAATTTTTCAACCAGTCACCGGCGTCTGTGTCGTTGTCTATTACGACGGAAAACAATAGTTTTTCCATACACTCTACCGGCAATATATCGATGGTAGTTTTGCCCCAATTATAAGAAAAATGTTTAATATAAAGTAATTCAGACATTTTAAGTGTCGAGCTATATGATAGTGGCAAAAGTTCGTCGAGAATATAAAATCTATTTTCAGGATTCATTTCCTCTAAATCTTTTTTTGTAAAATTAATCTTTTTATTCCGTGGTAAGAAACTTGACAACCTTATATCTTTTAATATGTATTTCTTCATAAGTTTTAAAGGTTTTTCTTCGTCAGTTTTGCCAGACACAAATAAAGCAACTGATTTACTTGTAGATTTACAAAAGTTTTTATTGTCAATTCCGCCATCAATTTTTGATAGTAATAGTTGTCTGTTTTTTTGAGATAAAGATTCCCATTGTGAATTAAAAATTTTATATGCCTCATCAGAACTTATTTTGTATTTTAGAATAGTTGCTATCAACATTGGAGCATAGTCTATTTTGTGTGGAATAAATGGTAGAATATCTATTACTCTTTTAATAACTTTTTTGTTAATTTGAATATGTTTTAATATTGCATATAATGTAACAACATTGTCTCTTCCGCCATCATAATAGTAGCTATTTTTTGTCTTAATTATTTTTTTTATGTGTGCGTCAAACATAGCATTTATGGTTGTTTTTAATATTTTTGGATTATAGCTTTTTGCTTCCACCATTCTTTTTATACACAAAAAATCAGATATATTTTTTGGTGGAACCACACTTATCAATAGTTTAAATTGTTTTTCATTGCCCGCGCTTTTTAAAATTTCGTCGTAAAAATATTCACTATTCATATTCTATACTCTCCATTTATTTTTTACCATGGCAATTTTTATACTTGATTCCACTGCCACACCAACATTTCTCGTTTCTTTGTGGTATTTTTATTTCATAATCAAACATAGTTTCTCCGTTTAAGTGGCCTACCTCATGCTCAACTTGAACGGCCTCAAACCCATAAAATATCAAACCATATGGGTGTAAATCATCCTTCACAAAAATTTCATTATGTCGTTTGGTTGTTATATATTGATTTGGAAAACTTAAACAACCTTCGTTTTTAAATTCAACCAAGTCGTATGCACCAACAATGACCGGATTAATTAAGGCTATTAGTTCATTTGATTGCACAACACAAACACAAGCATCTATACCTATTTGATTGGCCGCGAGACCTACGCCATTCTTATGGCGCTCTAATTCTATTTTAAGTAAATCAATTACTGGAAATGCCTCAAAAATTGATATCCTTTTGCACGGAATTTTTAATTGTGCGGCGTTTGTTATAATCATATTTCTTTCACATTTAAATATTCTATGTAGCCGTCGTAATAGTATTCCATCAAATATCTAAATGATTTTCTATTACCGTTTAGGGCTTTATCATAAAGAAAATCTATGTTTTTAATCACTCCCGCATGATACATAAAATCCGAATCATCGGCCCTACAAATTGGGCACGGATATTTTTCATTGTCTGCTATAATAAAGCGTTTGTTTTTACAAGCCTTGCAACTGAAATCAACTCTCGCCATATTTTCTTTTTGGGTTTTAATCATCTTCTTTTTATTTAAGAATTTTTTCAAAATATAAGCGTATATTTTTTTCTCTTGTTCTTTTGTGGAGACATCAAAAAGTATATTTTTATATTTGTTATAATCTTTAAACATAAGTATTGTTTTCATTACACTTCCTATTTTTTATTTTTGTAGTCGGTTTTATACCACCCAGTTCCCTTTAATATGAATGTCGAAAGGCTAATTTCTTTTGACATTTCGCCTGCGCCGCACTCACACATCGGGGGAAGTTCATCTAATTTTTGAAATAACTCTATTTTTTTACCACAATGTTTGCATTTATATTCGTAAATTGGCATACTGCCTCCGCAAAAAATATTAAGTTTCTCTATTTCTGATAACAAATTCAGACAACAATGTAACGAAATTCCCGCTAATAAACACTAAATCGGGATCATTATTTATCCACTGGTCTATTAAAGTATTGGCCCATTTTTCCGTTGTAGTGACTTTCACCATATTACTATTAGCATTGTAATTGAAACCATCACAACTAATATCAAATAACGCAGAACGAAGACCAGTATAAGACTCACACATAGTCTTTATCATACATTTATAATTTTCTTCCAATTCCTTAATCTTTTTTTGTTCTGAAACTTTCTTGTCATTTTCTATTTCTTTGAATGCTTCTTCGACAGTATAACTCACATTATCCTCCAATCTTATGATTACCAACAATCTTTTTCTTCCAAATACTCTATGTGGTAATGTAAATCAGAAACCCTTCTGCGAAGTTTTTCTACCACTTCTTTAAATTTTGTTTGCGCAATTTCTATTTCTTCGGGGCATACACCTTGCTCGACCTCAACAAGGTCATTCATTGTCGCTTCATATACTTCGCCTGCAACGCCCAACAGATCATCAATTATTTTTAGGGACTCATCGACATTATATGAACTCATTACTGTCTCCATTTTTCGTAATTATAAACTTGGTTGTGCAAAACTACGCACTCTTCTTCAAGTAATTGTATTTTATTTTTTAGCATTAGCACATGACTTCTATAATCTTTTAACTCTAATTCTTGGTTGCTATTTTTATCCAACAGTTCTTTATACTTTAAAACTAATAATTGGATATTTTCTTTTGATGCTATTAAATCAGCAATAACCAAACTCATTTGTGATGTTTCTACTTTGTGAATAAAATTTTTCAATGATTGGTTTTCTTTAACCAATTCATCATAACACTTTGACATAGCATCATCTCCTATCTAAATTAATCATGTATTGGATACCAGCATAACTGCCGGCCATCCGTTTTTGAAAGAATATAAATCTTTGTTTCATCGTTTGATAATTTATAACCCTTCACAAAAACTATAAAATATAATGCATTATTTTCTGTGACTGTCATGTTTTGGACACCACAATGAATGAGTTGTTTTAGTTTTTTCAGCACCACACTGACACCTATACACCCACCTTGCTACGGCCTCCCACATAATAGATAAATTTAAATGACTCGACCTTTTATCTTTTAAACTTTCTACTGTGTAAAAGTCACATAATTTCCCAGTGCTCAAACTGTTTAATATTTCTTTATTATCTAAAACGCTTGGGGCGCAAGCATATACCGATTCATCTATCTCAACCATATCGTAATTTATTTTGCTAATATTTATTAAATTATTCCATCTTTTTGTAATTTTCATGTTTTCCCTAAAATGATATTTTAAACTTTCCTCGTTGATTTGTTCTTATGCTTCTATTTTTCGGAACAGTAAATGGGTCTCCAAGATTTATGATTTCGCTTAATTTCGAATCACCCTTTGCACAATAACAAGTAAATTGTTTGTTTGTGCCAGATACATTTAACCTATTTATTGTCGCTATTTTTGACATACCGTGAATGTTTGTATCGTAATGTATTAGTGTAGCATTACGATCGAACACAGAAATTGACAAGGGATTAGGAAACACAAGCATTGGCCTTGACCTATTAATTCCATCACCATAAGAGCCCAGGCTAATTGTTTTTTCTCTCTCACCAACAATGCTTAAATAAAAATCAAAGTCATCATTTAGTAGGTCACCATCCACCAAAGATAATGAAGAAATAAAAACATTCTTTTTTGATTTCTCTAAACAAACAAATAGATAAAAACATCTGATGGGCATTGATTCATCTAAATTACTATAAACTAATATTGTTCCACACGGCGGGGTAGAATTAAAATCTATTGTATTTAATCTCGCAAGTGTCCCATTGTTGCGTCTTCCCACTTTTTTAATTTCTAATCCAACCATTTTTTTAATATTATTATCTAATTGTATCGGATGTAATTGACTTGCATCTTGGCTATAAATCACTGCATCCGGTGAAGTAAGAGAACCACTACGCTCGCACTTTATGCCACCGCTCAACTTTGATAATATCTCTTTTGTTATGTATTCGTCAAGCGGGTCATCTTGCGTATTTATTTTAGGCCGCAAGTGAAACGGTATTGGGTTTAGCGCGGTGTCAAAAAAATGACCACGAAGTTTGCAAAAAATATCAACAATAATATCATTCATAAATTTTTCTTTCTATAATATTACCCTCTGTATCATATGCAATGAATTCCCCGTGACGTCTTATGCTCTTTATTTTGCCATTAATGTGGTATTCTGTTTTGCAGATAAGGTTCCCATCACAAAATCTATCTACACGGCATTTGTTTTCATTCTCATCATAATGTTCTACATCACGAGTATTTTTTGAAATAGTTACCATATGAAAATATATTTTACCATCTGCGTATCTTTTTATATCAATAGGCGCACCCTTATTATTAAAGGTTTCTTCTATTATTTTTTGGCCAAATTTATCATATACTATGGAAAATTTGCATTCAATGCCTTTATTGAAATTACTTATCTTTTTTATTTTTCCCGATGTATATCTTTCTATCGATTGCCCGTGTAAAAAATTACCTTTGTAGTGTTTTTCATTAACGACTGTTCCATTTTTGTGGTAATAACGAACCCTATATGTTTCTTTTTTAGCATCAATTATTTTAATGACCACATTTATTCCGTGTTCATCTTTCCATAATATTCCAGCTTTTATTTCGGTAGTCAAACCAGCCAAATAAGCAGTGTAGGCGTCATGTAAAAGTGTCATATTCTTTGTCCGTGGTTGTACTATATATATTGCCATCACGGTATTCTATTATTGGCCCATGTAATTGACCTTTGTCATAACTTATTTTGAACATTAAACTACCATCTTCATAATATTCTTTATACAAACCGTGTAATTGACTGTTGTAATAATTTTCTTCACATCTTAACTTGCCATTTTTAAAATAACTCACACGCCGACCGTGTAATTGGCCTTTGCGATAATTTTCTTCGCTCCACAAACTACCGTCATCATAGTAGTCCCTTACAATATATTTTTCCAATCTTAAATTTACCAATTCTACGGTAATTTTATATCCATCCTTGGTTTTCCACCAAATTTCGTTTTCATTTTTTTTAGTGGTAAGGCCAGACAAATATGCTGCGTAGGCATCGTGCAAAAGTGTCATATCAGTTTTTTGTTTAGCTGCTAAGGCAAGATAATTAGTCATCATTATATGTAAATCTGTCATAGTAATTTTCCGTGTTTGTAATTTTGTTTGTATATTAATGTTCCGTCGCTACAATATTCACTTATCCAACCGTTTAAACGGTTTTTACACCAGTTGGCATCAAGCCATATACTGCCATTTTCATAGTAACTTTTGTCTGAACCGTGCTGTTTATCTTTATAATAATTTCTTTCCCAGCATACATTACCATTGCTCCAATATCGTCTAACAATATACTTTTCCCACCGAACATTAACCAATTCTACTGTAACACTTAATCCGTAAGGAGTTTTCCACCAAATTTCTTTTTCGTTGAGTTTGGTAGTCAAACCAGACAAATATGCAGTATATACATCGTGTAAAACTATCATTTTTTACCTAAATATCTATTACTATTGGTTCATTTATTAAAATATTTCTATCATCGCACAGGCTGGCATTCACAAAAGTAGTATCTCCAATTTTCACAGAGCCATACGAGAAATGAATATGTCCTGATATATGCGCTTTCAATTTTAAGGCGTCAATTCTTTCAAGCAAATCTTTGCACCCAACAGATAATCCATCGTAAGTTTTATCTAAAATTCCAGCAGGAGGTCCATGCGTAATTAGTATATCAGTGCTACTTGGAATATTATCCCACACTTTTTTTAATCTTTCACCCCGCGGCAGATTAAAAGACCAATTAAAAAATTCTGGTTGCCAAGGAGAACCATAAAATTTAATACCCTTTACCATTATTGATTGGTCTATTAAAAGATTACAATTAGTGAGTTGTTCTCTAACTTCTTTTGGAAATCTTTCTATGTAGTAATCGTGATTGCCTGGAATAATAATTTTATGCTTGTGAGGCAAATTACCAAGCCAACCATTAAAGTCGGACACTAACCCCGGATGACATTTTTCTAATCCTATATCACCAGCATGAACCAGAACGTCACCATCTGGAACATTAATGTTCCTGTGATTTCTATGTGTATCAGAAATACAAACTATTCTCATTGTGTCTCTCCAATGTAGTCTATGCAACTTTTCTTTATACTCTCTGCTACTATCCATTTTTGATACTCTACCATCCAATCTTGTTTAGATTTTAGGGTAGATGATTCCGGATTATTTTTAAATTTTTCTTCCATATGTTTGGAAAATTTTTCCACTCTCTCGCTCAATGATTCTTTTAATTGTTTTGAAAATACTTCTATACTTATCGTATTATAAATCATGTCGGCCCCAAAATAAAAAGGCCGACAAAAAGTCGGCCAATTTTATAGCTATAAATGTTTATTATGCTACTTCTTCTTTTTCTTCCTTCTTTTTAAACATTGCTTCGAGACCATGCTTTCCTAAATTATATGCCGCCAGAGTAATAAGCAACGTCATATGGTGGTCTGTTATATCTGAAACAACACCCTCGCCAGGACACAACAGCCATATATATAATGCTGGAATAAATGATAGCCACCATGACACACGGCCAACTGATACAACCCATTTTCCCCTTACCCTTTCACAAAACAATGCAAACATCAACCGCATTGCTTTGTCTTTTTGGCTTTCGGCAATTTTCTCGTTGCTCATTTTAAACCTCGTTATTTAGATTTTAGCAACAACAATGAATCTAAAATACCCTGGCTTTGCCCTTGAAGTTTAATCACCTGTTGAACTAATTCATCTCCATGCCGTTTTCTTTCATCTATTTCTTTATTTAATTGATTTATTTTTTCTATTGTTTCTAAAACAACACTATTTACTTCCAACATTTTTTTTAAAAGAGTTTTTTCTGTATCGTTTAATTCTGGATGATTTTGATCTTCGTTGAATTTTTTGAGTATTTCGTTAATGTAATTTTCCATAATTTCCTTAATTTATAATCCATTTGGTCCCATCACAAATGCACATTACTGATAAATAAGCAACTGTTATTCCGCCCGAATATGCGCCAACCAAACTTTTACCAGACTGTGACGCAAATATTATTTTATTTAGTGCAGATGCACTACCATCGTTATCGAAAACATAAAATACTCTGCCTGCTACCTCGCAATCTGATCCAAATGTTACGGTTACTGATCGGCCATGTGAGGCTCCTATTATATAATCTACCGTAATTGTTGTATATGCATCATTGATATATTTGTAATTTCCTATAAATCCGCCAGTATTTAAGACAGTAAGATTGTTGGCTCCTGGTGTATGATATCCGTCTATTGCATCTCTTATGTTTTGTGTCTGATCGTTTAGTTCGGACCACCGCACGTTCTCTATTGAAACCAAGGCATAGCCATCTAATTCTTCTTTTATAGCATTGTCTTCCAAATTTACATAGAGTCTTGTGGTAAGGTCGGCATCGTGGGTTGGCGATATTCCTCCAACAGTTCCAGTGAAAGCACGAGTTCCATCAACCAAAGAGTATTGCTGATGCACATCTTCATCTAAACCAATCAATTGACTATGGCTTATTTCGTCATTTCCTCCTGCTTCGTGTTGGTCTGAATGATTTTTAGTATGATGTTGGTCAGAAGTAACATCAACTAATTCAGCGTGAGATACTCTATTTTTAATCTCCGCAGGAAAAAAGTAAATTTGACCATTGGGATATTCTGCAACCAGTGACACTGTTCCTATTTGTTGGGACACGGCGGTAGAGTTTAGTGTTGCTGGGTTTTCAAAAGTCACAGCACCATCAACCCCAACAAAAACATAGTCATTCACGGCCTGCGACAATGTATCAAAACCAGCAAGCGGCCCACTAATTTTCACAACACCGATTTCATTATTGAGTAAATCTTCTCTCAAAACACCAATGGCCGGCATTGTGTCCTCGCTTTCATTGCTTGCGAGACCTATCAAAGAGACTTGATCGACTGAATCAAACCCCAAAAGACAAACCGCCGAATTTCTTGGAATGGTTGTTCCGGTAGTATTTTTTACTTTCAGTGTAGTGCTTCTGGCCATTGGTGCTCACTTTTTATTGGATTTTGGTTTCCTTTCTTAAATAAAAATATTATTAGAATTGAGTAAATAGTGGGCAGCCAACGCCACCCACTATTCAAAATTTATTGCTTTTCTTTCTTTTCTACTTCCTCATCTGCTATCATACACTCTGTTGTGAGCACTAAACCAGCAACAGAAGCGGCATTTTGCAGAGCACATCTTACTACTTTGGCTGGGTCAATTACTCCTGCGTCAAACAAGTTCTCATATTTCTCTGTTCGCGCATTAAACCCAAACCCAAAATCTTTTTTCAACAATACATTCATCTTGATTTCAGAAGGATCCAAACCTGCGTTGGAAACTATTGTATTTATTGGAGATTCCAGTGCCTTACGGACAATCTTCACGCCGTGCATAAATTCTTCTGGAATTCCTGAATCCAACACTTTCGCAGACCTCAACAAAGCAATACCACCACCGGGAACTATGCCTTCTTGAACCGCCGCCCTGGTTGCACTTAAAGCATCCTCTACGCGGTCTTTCTTCTCCGCCATCTCTGCTTCTGTGGCTGCTCCAACCGCTATAACCGCGACTCCACCGACCAATTTAGCCAAGCGTTCTTCTTGCTTTTCTTTATCCCAATCACCAACAGCAGCCTTAATGGACGCCCTAATTTCTGCAACTCTGTTCTCAATTGCCTCTGGCTTCCCACGACCTTTGATTATTGTGCAGGAGTTTTTGGTCGTAATAACACGACCGGCAGTTCCAAGCCACTCAACATTAAAGTTCTCTAACTTTATTCCCATAGTTTCACTTACTACGGTAGCACCAGTAAGTATAGCCATATCGTTTAGCATTTCTTTTTGCCTGTCACCAAAGCCAGGAGACTTAATACAACAAGACCTAAACGATGCCTTAATGTGATTCACTAAAAACGTAGGTAATGCATCTCCGGCTATGTCGGATGCAATAACAACTAATGGACGACCCGGGAAAGCTTCGTGGCACTTTTGTATGACTGGCATAGCAACAGAAACATTACTTATTGCTCCATCACACAGCAAAATAAGTGGCTCGTCTAACACAGACTCCAACTTAACATTTGTGGCAAAATTTGGATTAAGATATCCACGATCAAATTGATAACCATTAACCACAGTCAATTCTGTATTTATTCCTCTTCCCTCTTCTAACGATATCACTCCTTCATTACCAACTTGTTCCATGGCGTCGGCAATCATTTTACCTATCGCCGCGTCTTCATTTGCAGAAATGGTTCCTATTTGCTCTATTTCTTGTTTCGATGTAACCTTTTTGCTAACACGGGCAATTTCAGCGACAACCTTCTCAACCGCAAAATCGATTCCGCGTTTAAGGTCTGTTGGATTATGGCCAGCGGCCACGAGCCGTAGCCCTTCCGAGATTAAATTTTGTGAGAGAATTGTTGATGCTGAAGTTCCATCTCCTGCGGTTTCAAGAGTTTTTTGGGCTGCTTGTTTAATCATTTGCGCGCCCATATTTTCAAACGGGCATTTAAGATATACGCTTTTGGCCACAGAAATTCCATCTTTGGTTGAGTGGAAGGTATTATTTGGTCCCTGAATTACAACTGTTCTTCCTCGTGGTCCAAGCGTAACCTTAACTGCATCATTTAGGATATTTACTCCCTTTAAAATTTTTGCTCGCGCTTCTTCTCCAAACCTAAATTCTTTTGATGCCATTATTTAACCTCCATTAGTCCAACTTTAATTAACTTTTCTATGATATAATCTCTATTTATTTGTTTTTTTTCCATATAAGAAATTCTTATAAAATATTTAACAATTTCGGGATGTTCTTCTATCAATTTATTTTTTATTTTATCCAAATGTTGCGTCATTTTAAACTTTTTCTCTGCCTCTTTATCCGAAATACCTCCAAAATTAACTGGCTGAAAATGTTGTTCTCCATCATATTCTATTGCAAGCCTTAAAGTAGGGACATAAATGTCAAGTTCAAGTTTTCTTCCGGACTTTCCAACAAATTCTTTAATACCTTTATAATTAAATTTTATCTCGTGGGTGGGAAAAATTTCCTTAATTATTTTCTCTATAATTTTTTGAGTTTTTAATTTCCCACACTTTGGACATCCTTTGCCACCCATAACATTTCCGTAGGTAACAGCCCATGGATGCCCCTCTCTGCAAAGTAGATTTAACTTTGTTTGATTATTGAAATAATTGTCACTAATCAAAGTATAACCCAAGTCTTCGATTGCACACTTGACCTCTCCAAAAGTCAATTTTATGTTCCCGCAACACTTTGGACACCACTTTCCCTGCTTTATTTTGTCATATGTAGGATGCCAAATATTATTACAAACATTACACTTTACATCAAGTTTTCTTCTTGCATTGTCATAATTTTCACTCAAAAGTATTCCATTTTTGTTTTCGATAACTAACCTAACATTATCGATTGATAATTTTAATTTACTCTTAATAACTTCCGTCGCACATTTTGGGCAATTATATTTGATTGCATCATAGTATCTTGTTTTAAAAATATTACTGCACTTTATACATTGCATCTTCATTAGTGTATGACCGGAGATATAAACTTCTTCTAATAAAACTTTATTATGTTCTAATAAAGTTTCCCTTATAGTATTTATATCTTTTTTCTTACAGCCAGAACACCATCTTCCGCACCGAACATTATTCAATCGATCATACCATTGATGTCCTTTTTCGCACTCCCATAGCATTTTTTCATTACTGCCAATATAAACTTCGGACAAGCATTTCCCACCGTGTTCTTTCGCGGCACTGTGGGCGTCCTCTATTGTTAATTTTTTTGGCATTTAATTGTTAAGAGTATTATATTTACTTTATCAACCTTTCTTTTCCGTTACTTCATTCACATTCGCTACTTGTTCCAAGTCAAAGTCTTCTTGGCCTTCTGTCTCAACGATGTCTGAACTCTTATTTTTGAGAGACTCGCGGTATCGTTTAAAAAACTCATTGAAAGATATCCTTTGATTCTTTGCAACATTTTTTATGTTCTCTTTATACATTTTCTTCGCTTTGTTTCTTAAAATTTCTCTATTCATTTGTCTCCTTGATATGTAGTATAGTTAAAAAAACACAAGTGTCAAACTAAATCTATCGTATATCTAAGTAGCGAATCACCATATGAACTAAATATCACAATTTTTTTATGTGATATAGTAGCACTTTTTGGCTTTTCTCCATATTTAAATATATCTATATATAATTGTCTCATACTATATTGCATTTTTATTAAACCTTATAGTATATGAGTAAGCTACATTAAATCTTTAAAACAAACATACATAAATTTAAACTTTTATAAATATCAATTGGCTTTAATTATATACTTTTCATATGTCATATATATAATTAAAGCCAATTCTAATGGTATATGTTTGATACTCACATGTATGACAATAAATATTTAAAATATCATTAGATAAATCATCGATATATACATTGTTTATTTTATATCCATATTTAAAATAATCCCGATATAACACTTTCATATAAAATTGCATTAGTAGATTTCCTTATTTGTGATGGATAGAATAATGATAAATATACCCATTCTCACCGCAAACTATTTCAATAATTTTTTCATTAGAATTAACATATCTTAATTCATCACTATAACTTATTATTTTATATTTTCTCATAAAAATATCGCAATATAATTGTTTCATATAAAATTGCATTGTCTTCTCACCTAAATTGTGCAGCGAAATATACTACATACATTTCTTCCCGGACCAACCTCGACGAAAATATACATAAATTTGCCACGAAAAATGGGCGCTTTCACAATTTTAAGGCCACGATTCAATACATCGGCATACAGCATTTTCATATTATTTCCCATCAATGATTGTATATTATTCATTTGCACACTCAATAAAGTGAGCAGTATAATATGGAAACCCACCATTAGCCCTTACAACTACCCATTTTTTATTATCACTGTTGTTTTCTATAAAGTAATGCTCTACTATTTTGTAATGACATTTAAACATATTTTTATATAATCTTATCATTTCTGGTTGCATCATTTTTTATACCAAATAATATAAAAATCATGTTGTGATGATCCCTCGCAACTTACTCTAATGTGGTTTCTGTGTGTTCCATAACTTGCGCGAAATTTTGGTAATATTTTATAACTTGATATCTTACAATTACATTTAAATACATCACAGTATAAAGCTATCATATCTGATTGCATTTGTGACTCCGTTATTCAAAATAAGCGCACCTAAAAAATAAGAATACCAAAAAGAATCTTTAAAATAAATATCAACATATCCTTCCATAATCCAAATAGCATTTATTCTATTTCCACATTTAAATACATTCATCATTTCTGATTGCATTAATAATGTCCTTTATTTAAAGTAACAGTGATAAACTTCATATTCGTGATGGTTATTTAAACACCGAATTAAAGTATAACATTCAATAATATATACTTCCTTTGCATAAAAATTATGTTTAAATACATCGCGGTATAAATTTTTCATACTACCCTGCATTAATGATTTTGTTGTATCCATCTAAAAGAACCTTTGTTAGATTTTCTATCCTCGCAAACTTTATACTCTAAAATACAACCGTCTTCGTAGTATCTGTTTATAGTGTTGCTATCAATAAATACTTCCTTAAAATTCATATCGTTCTCGTGGCCGTTCCAATTAAACTCTTCTGATGCTTTGGCCACTCCGATTGACTTAAAATTGAACAACCCAAAAACTCCTGGCAACTCAATTTTTTCTTTTCGTGCAACTATTTTTCCTATCGGAACTATATCAAAGGCATTTTGTATTTCTCGTATAGTTAGTATTACACTATTGTCTGCCAAATTAATTGGGTCTTCCATTAAGATTAGGTTTTTGAATTCGTATTGTTTTTCACTTATCAGCAACCTCATACCAAATGGACTATCGAGGGTAAGTGCCGTTTTTTCTTGATAGGAATATCTACCTATCACAAAAGAACCTGATACGATCGCCACAAAAAAAGCAACAACGGCGGCCACTGTTTTGAATTTAAGATGAGTAATTATTTTAAATACTTGCCCAATTGTTAAATCTTTTGCATTGTTCATTATATTTGCAAACTCTTTATTAATCATCTTTGTTCCTCCATTTTAAATGCATCTCAACTTGAATTCCACCAACAGTTAATCTAATTTTATTATTGTTTATTACTATCTTATCTTTAAATATTTGGTAATTATATTTTAAATTAAGAATATATATGGCTTTCATAGACTCTTGCATAAATTTCCTTTAATTGTAATACGATAACGGTAAAAACTATTAAGTTTTGGTCTCATATATATCCAAAGCATATTTTCGTATATAATTGTTTCACGCTCCAAACTCCATTTAGATTTCAACACATAAACATATAAATCTACCATATCTAATTGCATGCTGCTTGATCCTCGTATATCGTAATAGTATGCCGTTTAAAACTATTAATGGATGACCTTAAATATATTGTAATTTCGCTATCGATTATTTCTGCGCTGTCCACACAATAGTTGTGCTTCAAATTAAGAATATATACGGTTTTCATTTTAGGTTGCATGTGTTTCCCTCAATTATAATATGGAAGCAATGAAAACCATTTACGCTTGGTCTAATGTCGATGTAAATTTTATTTTCACCGATATATGGGTATTCTCTAAATGCCAATTATATTTTAATGTATAAAAATACAAACTCATCATATTTGCTTGCATAATCTTACCTGCTTAATAAATATTCGAAAGGGACAATAATCATTGTTATTTAGAGGTGTTGCAAGTAACACTAATTCATTTTTTGTAAGAACATCAACGGATAAACCAAAATTGTGTTTAAATACATATAAATATGTATACTTTATAATCGGTCTCATTGTTTTGCCTTAATTAAATAATTATACTCACGATAACCATAACCGCCAGACATTGTTGGTTGAGTCAAGCATACACAAATGTTGTTGTTTTGTAATATTGGATTTTTTTGCCCCAACCTTAATCCCCACTCATATTTTAGGACACTTAAATATACATACATCATTGTTGCTTGCATAGATTTCCTTTACACGAAAAATATAACAATTACTGCTCCTTGCCGGTCTCATACTTAAACAAATTTCGTTCTTAAATACTGAACCACATAAATTAAGACACCATTTATGTTTGAGTGCATAAATATAAATGTATGTCATTGATACTTGCATTGACTTCCACTAACTATAACTATGGAGCGCCAATAATAGCCATTAATCGTTGGCATTAAATATAATCTAATTTCTTCTTCTGGTAACAATTGCATTCTTGCCACACTTAAATGCCATTTGTGTTTTAAAACACTCAAATATACATCTGTCATACTTTTTTGCATAGATTTTCCTTTAAGTTTTTATATAAACTATCTAAATCATTACAAGATGGACCAGCCATCTGTGCATCTCCTAATTCAACTACCATCCAATCACCGTTAGTTTTCTGGGCCAAGTCAATAGCAAAAAATCTTACTGGGCATCTTTTGATTGCGTCTTGTATGAAGTCTTCTGGTATTTCGTTTGGGTCCGGATTTTCTGCTTCTTCAACAAAATTTGACCAGTAATATCCCTTTGAAAGAACTTTGCCGTCTAAAATAAAAAGCCTAAACTCTTTTGATATTGGGCAACCGGTTACTTGGTCTTTGCCGTAGTTGATTAAATTCACAAACTCTCTGACACAAATTCCCTGATATTGAATAAGAGTGTCGTCTAATAATTTGCAATAAACTTTCATTATATTAGATTTATTCGCAGCAAACATATGTGTGTTAAACAATTGCTTTCGAGAATTCACATTGCCTTTTAAAACAAAGGAACCGTTAAAGTCGGACCGTATTGCTTCTGATGGGTCGAACCAAGTCATAGGCGTTATGTCTCGGTAATCAGGATACCAATTTTTTATGTCAGCAATATAAAGATGATCTTCGTAGGAGTTAATTAGTTTGCCGCCTAATTTTAGTATATCTTTTTCCAGTTCATTATAGTAAGGTAGAACAGAATATCTGCCTATAATCAACGCTCCCGGAGTAATTTCTGAACGATACTGTTTTATATCAAAATATTTTTTTGCTATTTGTAATTCGTTTTCTTCCGCCAGTGTGTTTCTAAAAAGTAATTCAATCATGTGGTATTCCGTGTTTGTAATTTTCCTCTAAAATTATGTTACTATTTAAATTATACCATTTATTTAATCCATGTCGGTAGCCTTTATGGTAATTAAATTCTTCTGAAATATTACCGTATTCATAATAAGATTTACACAAACCATGTAATTGATTTTTATAGTAATTAAATTCATGGTGCAAATTACCATCTTCGTAATACCATTTACACATACCGTGCCGTTGGTCGTCTTTATTATAATTTAACTCACAGCACAAATTACCATTGTCATAATAATATCTCACTGTGTATTTTTTCCAACGCAAACTTACCAACTCAATAGTAATCTTTTTACCCAATTCATTTTTCCACCAAATTTCTTTTTCGTTGAGTTTAGTAGTAAGTCCTGCCAAATAGGCTGTCAGTGCATCATACAAAAGTATCATATTTGTGTTCGTTTTCCGTTATTGTAATTATATTGTGTCCGCAAATTACCATTGTCATAGTAATGTTTGCACAAACCATGACGCTGGCTTTTTAAATAATTGTATTCCCACGCTAAATTACCATTATCATTATAGCATTTAAGCAAACCATGCAATTGGTCTTTGCAATAATTCATTTCAAACCATAGTTTTCCATTGTCATAGTATTCTCTTACTATATATGTCTCTAAATCAGCATCTACTAATTCTACGGTAATTTTATATCCATTTTTGTCTTGCCACCAGATTTCTTTTTTATTCTTTTTGGCAGTCAAGCCAGACAAGTAGGCTGTCATCGCATCATGCAAAACTGTCATAGATTATATCCAATAACTTTCCATCTTTATAAATAGATTTTTTTCTAATAGTTCCATCGGTATTAAAACTAATTGATGTTCCGTTTAATAGGCCATCTTTGTATAGTGACTCTGCAACTAAACGACCTCTACTGTCCCACCAACAAGCCTTACCACTTACGGTTTCACCAACCCTTAACATTTCTCTGCGTTTGATTTTATTGCTGTCATATTCACTGTAAATATATGTTTCTGTTTCTGCGTCCAAAAGTTTAATAGAAACATTCTCCCAAAAAATTTCTCCATCAACTTCTTCCGCCAAACCAGACAAATACGCAACCATCATGTCATGCAATACTATCATTTAACCACCAATTTTATTTATAATAATCATAAAATGTTCCATCAGATATCCACTTTGCGCGCCACCAAGCTCGTTTTAATGCTGACTTTTCGGTTTCACAAAGGTTTCTAATTCCAGCAAACTCATGAACTTTTCCATTACTCTCGGTGACAGAAAACATATATGAATATAGTTCCTAAAAGTATGGACATCTTTTAAGTTTTTGGGTAGAAGCTACTATAAACTGCTTCCTTACTTCCAGTAAAAACCCTTGCGGTTTTTGTGGAGCAATCGTTCCTCACGGCCAATAGGCCGAAGGTTAGTGGCAATATTTAAGGCAGCATTTAAATCCGCATCCACAGCGAAGCCGCAGGCTTTGCACTTAAACTGTTTGCCTTTCCTATTGCTACTACGAACCCAACCACAACAACTACACCTTTGAGAAGTATAAGTAGGATTTACGTATTCTACTTGGACACCAAGTAAATTACAACAATTTACTACTTTACTTTGAATCTCTGTGTAGGTGAAGTGGGTTAGTTTGCGTGAAGTTTTTACGCCTTTACGAAAATGTTTTAAGTTTTCGAGTTTTACGGTCTTAACTTGGTCTAAATTAAGTTGATTCACAGACCAGTTTATGTAATTAGTTCGTAGTGTTTGTGTCTGTTTAAAGTTTTTAGAACCTTTTGTTTTCCGTGTCAATCGTGTATTGATGGAATCCAGTGTATGTCCGTGGTTGTCGGGCTTACTGGAAAATCCTTGGGAAGTAGAGATAGTATTTTTTACTCCCAAGTCTATTCCCAGTGTAGTTCCTGTGGAACGCGGTTTGACGTCAGGTAATTCAAAACAAAAAGTCAAAGCATTACGTGAAATCCTGACACCGGTTTTAAGTGTTCCAGCGGTGAGCAATTTATTGAAATGTTTATTACGCTTTACTGGTAGCACAATTTTTAAATGATTACCCAACGAAGACAAAGTCACGAACCCATCAAAAGTAGTTGAGTTGGTCCAGTCCTGTTTTACAAAACGCGAATCTAATTCTGGTTCTACTTGATTTATATTTGGTTTGGTTATAATGACTTTGTCTATAATTCGTTTTAGTTTTCGTGCTTGTTTAAATTTGCCTTCGGTTTGGAGTTTGTCGTAAACCCACTTTCGTTGTTGTTGCTTTTTACGAGTTCCGCGAACTATTCCGCTGGCCTGTTTTCCTGCGGCTTGTAGTATTCTCGCGGAAAGCCACGAAGTAGTTTGAATTGGTTTCGTGACGGAAGCTGGTAACAACACTGGGACCTTTTCTTGCGACCAAAGCAAATCCACGAAAACCGCAAGCACACGACGATACTCGTCGAGGAAACTGTCAAGGTGATTTCGTTTACCAGTATTAGCAAACCGTAAAGTAGTTTTCGTGGATTTGAACATTATTATAATAATATACCGTTTGTCAACAATTGTCAATGGAAAACATAAATATATTCGATACCTAAAAGGCTGCATATGCTTTCAGGCATATGCAACCCATAAATTATATTACTTAAATTCTCTTACAATTTCAGCCAGGGCCCACTCATTCTTATTGTGTTCCTCACCTTGTATTTGAACGCCCAATCTTGCTACATCTAAACTAATGTAATCCAAAAAATAATATATTCGTCCATTGCGCTTTTTTGATAATTTTACAAGTGCCAAAGACATAAAAACCACCTTTCTTTATTTATTATAATGTTACTCTTCACTCTATTTTTTGTTGCCCTGTTGTTTCAATCCACGCAACATTTTTGGGTGTTGCGACAACCCATTCCACTATTTTGTCATCGATGTAAAAGCGTCATAGTAATTTTTCCTTAACCAAAACCTTTACCCACCTACTCGCAAATGTATCACAATATTTTTCATCATGATATTTTTCTGAAAAATATCCATACTTTTCGCCAGCATACATATGACAACACTCATGCAATAAAGTATGAGCAATTTCTACATCAGTGAATTTATTTAAATTAACTGTGTTTATATACTTTCCATTTTTCCCATAATACTCAAAGGTCATTTTAAGTGGCAAGCATATCGTTTCTGTGGTTGGGGAAAATACCGCATATACATTTTCGTTTTCTATTTTTTTTAAATTAGTGTTGCTTAACATGCAATCCTCATCCTCAAAGAAGGCGAGTTTTGGGTGAGGATAAGTTTTAGGTAATCTATTTTTAATGATTTCATATATTTTTATAACTTTTCCGAGGTTCATGTTGCGTGCCGATACCTTTCTGCTAACTTTTATTAACAGTGCAATTTTGAACATCACCATTAAAATAGGATGTATTTCCAGCTGCCCTGAACAAAATATCCAAGGCTCCATTTATATTTCGATCCACTTTCCTTCTATTAATTAATACAAATTCTTTGCCGCCTAATTTATTCATTTTTTCTTCTCCTTTGAGCAAAAAATCTTTGCATGTCTAAAAGGCCCGAGTAACAGCCTCAAAAAAATCGACCAAAAAACTTGACAAAACCCAAAAATCGTGTATAGTAAAACTATGAACCATGCGACAAGGGAAACATTGGTAGTAATAATAGTATTATACAGTCTCATTATTACTCTTATATAGTTTCCGTGGTTTATCAATACAAATATTATTACTTTCCATTTTTAATAAATATTGCTACATACATAAAAAATCTAATATTTCCTGGCGAATCCTACGCCATAAACTATATTTCTCTTTTACAAGTGCTGGGTAATCAATACAAATATTATTATCTTTCATTTTTATTGGAAAATTATATTTAAACACTTTCAAGTATATAAAACTAATACTTTCAAATGAAAGATCAAATTTATCCATACCATTAACTATTAGTGATGCCATAAAATTCCCTAACCTTTTTATCTGTTTTTATACTACTTTTATTCCAAGACCTCAAAGTCAGACCCTCGATTGTTTTTACCCGAGACAATCCCACATATGACTGGCCACATGCAAACGATCTTGATAAATCAAGTTCTACATAATCCAATGTTAAACCTTGACATTTATGCAGTGTAGATGACCAACTCAATCTAAATGGATATTGTGTCATCTTTGCTACTACTTCGTTGTATATTGATTTATCAAACTTTACTCTTGGAACCGACCTCTCCCAAGTAAAAGGAGTAATTTCAAATGTCGCGCCAGAAGAAAACTTTATTGCGAGTGGGGACAAATCTTTAATTATTCCCATAGTTCCATTTACCCAATTTCCTTTTGGATCATTGGTTAGCATCATTACCTGCGCATTTTTGCCGAAATATAAATCTACTTCGGCCGGGCATTCTTTCTTTAAAATATTAATATCGTATTCTTTTCCCTCAAATTCTGCCGTTGAACACATTTTGTCGCCAGGTAATTGCTTTAAACAATTTATGTTCTCTACACTTACATCATCTTTATGAGAAAATAATTTAAGCGGTTGTAGTGGAACATTTAAGTTTGCACCAACTCTGCTGGAAAATAATTTATCTATCTCTGGCGTAACATTACCTATTCTAATTTGACCAAGCGCATCAAGAAACTCACCATCACCCTGTCGATAGTTTGTTGTCAAATTAAAAGATTCGAATCCTGCTTGATACCACAAAGGAGACTGGAAACAATAAGGCTCCGATAAATCTGGATACCTACTGATATCAAAAGAAGTAACAACGGGTGGTAGCTGAAAAAAGTCAGATACGAGCACCATCTGGACCCCACCAAATGGCAGGCTATTCTCTCGCACATGGCTTAAAACTACATCCACAAGTTCAAATGTGTCCCTCCTCAACATTGAGGCTTCATCAATTATAAGTGTTTTTAACGACAATATGGTCTGCAACCGATCGATGTCAAAAGATTTCTTTGACCTTTTTATTTTATCCCATTTATCGGTTACTATATACGACAACTCTGGTCTTGACGCTGTTCCCAAGTTTAAAAATCTATGTAATGTTTCTCCCCCTACATTTAGTGCCGCGATACCTGTGGTTGCAGTAAATACAGAGTTTTTGCTATTTTTAAACAATTGGATTGCACCATAGGTTTTCCCGCTGCCAGCAGGCCCTGTTATTAGGATGTTGTTAAACTTTTGAAGTTCTTTTTTTAATTCAGTATAATCAGATACATTTTGCATTACTATTCCTTTTTCTACTAATAAAATTATGTATTGGTGGGAACCTTAGTATAACTACCACCAAGGAGAAATATGACAGATAAAGTTTTTAAAGATATATTTATATATAGCGATAAAATGAATAAGTATTCAGCTTACCTTTTGGGATATATATGGGCCGATGGCCATATTGTCAAATATAAATTAGGGAACTATAATATACAAATTTACACCAAGGAATCAGATTCCGAAAACTTAATCAATATGTGTAATGCTACGGGAAAATGGAACATATATGTTAGAAACATAAGGGAGAGATCAAAAGAAAAAAGTGTAACTTTATCAACAAGCAATAAAGATATATACAATTTTTTATTAAATCATGGTTACGGCTCAAATAGCAAAATATCTGCTGATAGCATATTGAATGTTATACCAAAGGATTTACACAAGTATTGGTTTAGAGGATTAATATGCGGCGATGGATGCTTCTATGTTGACGCCGTAAATAAAAGAAAAGCATTTACACTTGCTGGTCCATTTGGCCAAAATTGGGATTTTGTTATTAATTTATTTAACGAGCTAACAATAAACAAATATTATATAAACACAAAAGAAGCAAAAAAGGGATCATACTCAAATATCAGTGTCCAAAGTTATAGCAATATAATAAAATTAGGAGATTATATCTATGATGGATTTGAATTAGATAAAATTGGTTTACAAAGAAAGTATGACAAATTTGTTTTAATTAAAAATATGTGTAAACGTGACAGTGATGGAAATATTACAAACAATAACAAATTATCAACAGACCAAATAATACAAATTAAAACACTGTATGATGGTGTAAAATTCCCATCGAGAAAGCTGGGAAAAATGTTTTCAGTAGACAAATCTACTATTTTAGATATAATAAATGGGAAATTACACAAAGATGTATAATAGTTTCTCCCACCTATGTCGGACAAACTTTAAGTAATCTATCGGTTGCTTCTACTGCGCCACGAGGAACATGGAACTTTGAAACTTCCCAAACGGACTTGCTTGGGTCCCAAACCATACTCCACGTAACTTGGTTTTCTTTTGTGTTTCTTTCTGTAACGGAATCGACAAAGAAAACTTTACCATATTTAGATGCAGCAACAGAAAGCATTTTAAAATACTCTGCCTCACTTTTGTCCTGTGTATTCGACATAAGTTCCCACAGTTTAATCCCATTAGCGTTTCCAATTATATCGGCCATAAATCTCCTTTTCTAAATTTGATCACTCCCGTTAAAGTTCTTTGTCCAGCCCAAAATTCCGTTGTCAAAAAAACATTTACAAAGACTATGTCTTTCGTCTTTACAATAATTCATTTCAAACCTCAGATTTCCATCTTCATAAAAATACCTTACCACATATGTCTCCAAATCTACACCAACTAATTCTACGGTAATTTTAAAACCATACTTATCCTGCCACCAAATTTCTTTTTCGTTGAGTTTGGTGGTCAGGCCAGACAAGTAAGCAGTGTAGGCGTCGTGTAAAAGTGTCATGGAATTAATTTTCCATTCTCTAAATAATGTTTGCACGGACCACAAAATTTGCCTTTGAGATAATTGTATTCACACATTAAATTACCATTTTCCCAGTAACTTTTACACAAACCGTGTGGATTGTCTTTCATATAACTATCTTCACGATACAGATTACCATTTTTAAAGTAGTGTCTTACTATATACTTTTCCCACCTTAAATTTACCAATTCTACGGTAATTTTAAAACCATCCTCGTCCTGCCACCAGATTTCTTTTTCATTCTTTTTAGTAGTAAGTCCTGCTAACCAGGCTGTCATCGCATCATGCAAAAGTGACATCAATCATCTCCGTAAGAATTGTTTTCCAATATGTCTGCGGCTTCGCTAATTTCTATGATGCCATTTTCTTTGCCAAGAGACTCTATAATTTGTTTTGTTCCTGCTCTTACAAATTTATCAAAGTCATTGCCACTCAATTCTATTCCCAATGATTCATGATTTATTGACACAATTTCTCTGTTTGCTTCCAGCACAGATGTTTCTCCAACAACTCTTCTGACATCCCAAGACATATCTCTTTGTAGGTAAGCCATTATGTCTGGCTTACCTGCTTTGTTTCCGCGGTCAAAGAAATGCACAGTAACTATACTATTTGATGGATTTAAAAATACACACAGTTCCATTCCAGATATTTGCTCTATCATAATTAAATTCCCCTTATTTGATTGTAGGCATATTTGTCCTTTAAAACCATCGAGTTGTGGCCAGAATAAAACGCTACGCAAAATTCTGTTCCCAACTTTACCACTCCATTTTCTTGAAGCAATCCAGAAAATATTAAATCATTAATTACCCAACTACTTAAACTTGTCCTTAATTGTATTCCCATTTGCTTGACATTATCCATAAACAAGGTTGCAAAAAACCCACTCCGACCGCAGTGTAGCGTAGATATGTGAAAGTCTCCGGCAAAAATATTATCTGTTATTAATAATGTTTCTGCCGGAGGATTATCAATCTTTGAACTAAAATTCACCCAAATTGTATTATCCTTTAAGTAATCTGTGTTACCCACTATACAAACTTTATCTGGGATTTTACATTTGTTTGGAACATATAGTTCTTCAATCATACTTCTTCTTCCTCTTCTTGTTTAGGTGGGTCTGCTTCCGTTATCAACTTATACTTTTCAGAAATTTCATTTACCAATTCGTTTTGCTCTATGCAACCGGCAAACAAAATGGTCTCAAACTCTTCCTTGGTTGGCGCTGGGCTAAATGCTTCCACCTTCCTATACTGCGGAAAAAAGTCCAAATATTTAGAAAGAGCATTTAGTCTTTCCATTGGCTTTAATTCCGAAAATATAGTAAAGGGCAAAACATTTACAGAAGTTATACTTTCATTCGGACACTTTGCCAATGCTTTTAAACCAATGACCAACTGATTATCACTAACAGTATTATGGCCAGCGACACTCAAAACACAGGCCCTAACTTCTGGACGTGTGTCTTTGATTATTTTTCCCAACAATGTTCCAAACAATTCATTATCTGCCTTACCCATAACAGCACGCAAATGAGATTGCTTGAAGTCTGGGTCACCCAAAACTTTATCCATTATTGATTCAAGGCCAGACAAATCCTTTGAGTCAGTTGTATTGAACAAAAACTTTAAACTCAACTTTGAAGGATCATTTTCCTTAACTCTTTTGCGATTGCTTTCATTTAGCCAGGAAAAAAGTAATTGTTCGTTGGAGTTTAGAGCAAGTATATCGTCTGGCTTTTCATTATCAAGAATTTCATTTACCGTCTTTTTAAGAACAGATAACACTGCCGGAGAACTGCCAACATTCTCTAATAGTATCTTAACGGTTTCAAGATTATTTACCCGTCGCTTTAATGCACTAACAGCTAACTCTCCTGGAAGCCTATAACAAACTTCGTTCCAGGACATTTCATCGTATGCTTGATCAAAAATACTCATCGGCTACTCCCTCGATTAAAAGGTTTCTTGTTGTAATTTTGCCTATTCTGCGGTGGCTTCATCTGTATCTTTTTAGTATGATCGTAATTCCACTTGAAATTTTGATTTGATACCTTGCGCTCCTCTTGGTTGCCATTTTTTCTGGCCAACTTTGCATTACGCTTTTTTGCCAACGCTTGCTTCTTTTTCTTCTGAACGCTGGGCTTATCATAAAACTCGTGTCGTTTCAGGTCCGCAAGAACACCAGACTTATCAACTGCCTTCTTAAAGCGACGTATCAAAGAATCAATATTTTCACCCGGCTTTGCATATACTGTTGTCATAGTTAAAAATCCTTTTGTTATAGTTAAGTGTGTGGTTGAAATCCTGGGGGCCGAAAAACCGGCCCCCAAAACTTGTTAGTGGTTAATCAACGGGAGTGTTGTCTGTTTCAACAACGGTCTCCGCAACGGGAGCAACCTTACTCCGCTCCTCATTGGCAAGTTGCTCACGATTATCGCGAACCTTAACCATCAGCGTAACAAACTCGTCAAACTGATCGCCAGGAATCTCGATAGCCTTTCCGCTTCCACGTCCAGTGCGGCTGCGAAAACGAACAACACCAGCGGCATCAACATCCAATGAATCACGAACTACATCAACCTCTGACTTCTTCTGAACTGCAACAACTTCCTTCTTAAACAAACTTGCCATATTATTCTCTCCTTGTTAAATTGTTTTTATTCACACACTCTACCAACAAACTTAAACTTTCGGTTGTTCCTGTGCTTTAAGAAATTCACTGAACTTTTCAGATATTTCCAGCACTTCACTATTATAAAGCAATGAACACGGGAACAAAAATCTATCTATTTCTTCTTTTGTAGGCACTGTTTCAAAAGGCATCTTGGGAATGATCGCCTTCTCTTTTAGTCTTCTCTCATAACCAGTCACCCATGTTCTATTAGCATAACCTGGGTTTTGTCTATTGTATTCTTCTATTCTTTTGTTGTATTTATAGTATTCGTCATACATTCCCATCAACTGTTTAATTGCATCAAGCCGGCCGCGAGGTCCCAAACTTTCCAGTTGAGCAAAGTTTATCTTGACATTTATATCACGCTGCTTGGATAATTTTGCCAACGACTTTAATCCTTTAAGGGAATATTTTTCACCAACATTTTTCTTTAACAGCAATACCGAAATGGCCGGGGTTGCCCTGTATAGTAACTCGCATCCTTCTGCCGCAGATTCATCTGGTAAATTAATAAATGCTTTTTCTATTAAATCTACAACTTCTTTTTTCCTAAAAGATTTATATATCAGTAATAGTTTTTCCAGAATTTTCGTGTTGGGTTCAGAAAACATGCAATTGAAATCTGACATTGACTTATATAATTGAGATGTCTCTTCTTGTGTAATCCACCAATCTCTAAATTTTTTCTTTGTGTCATCTGAAATCCAAGCACGAAATGATTGTATTTTGGATATATTGGCCAAATTATTTTTAGCAAATTCTTCTGCAAACAATTTATTTATTTTTTCTTTTGTTTCTGGCATATCATCTGCTACATTCTTATAGCTTATATAATACTGTATAGAATATAAATCATCTATTGATTCGAGTTTGTTTGCGAAAAATGGATCCACCTCTTTGTTTTTTTCTGGCGCGCTGGATTGTAGGTGATAAGACAAACGCCATAGGGATTCATCTTGATAATTTGTCATACTTATTCCTTTCCAATTAGTCCAAATTTCTTTAATTTGTTCGTAATATATTCTTTGGTTATAGGTTCTTTAAAATTAAACCTAATGAAGTGTTTAATTTCTGTCGTATGTTGTGCAATTAAATCGTTTTTCAATTGGTCTTTCTTTTTCCTGTCTTCAAATCGCTCGACCGCGTTTTGCTCGTCACCATCATAACAAACCGGCTTGAAGTGTTGAGGGCCGTCGTATTCCACTGCCAACTTTAATTCTGGAAACCAAATATCTATTTCCAAATTCCTTTTATCTTTAAGCCAATCGAAACCACGGAAATTAGAAACATAAGGTTCGTTAAGTAATATTTCTGCCAAAGTCTCTGTTAATTTAGACTGTGTGGAGTTAATGCTACAATTACTACACCAATGATGGTTGTTTAATAAATTACAATAGGATATACTAAACTCATTTCCACAACTACATTGAATTTTTAATTTAGATAAATTAGATTGTAAGTCTTCTGGCGGCGACAACAAAATACCATTTTTATTATCTACGAATTCTTTAACTTCGTTGTGTGACTTCATAACCCTTTTAGCACATTTAGGACACCAAGTTCCATTCAAAAGATTACCACAATTAACATTCCAAATATAATTATCTATTAAACATTGTATTTTTAGTATAGACCTTCCGGTTATTCTATCTGGACACTCTAATAATTTTCCATTTTTATTATCAATAATTGTTTCTATGTTCTGTCGGTCTTTTACTATACCAGAACACATTGGACACCAGTAATTCTTTTTTAAATTATTCCAAGTTGTTTTCCATTCATGTCCATCAACTAAACACTTAATAATAATTTTGCTTTTGCTGCCCTTAAAATTAGGGCTATCTATTATTTTCCCATTTTTAAGTAACACGAAATCGCTCACATCATTTAAATTTACTCTCGGCCGCGTAGAACATTTTGGGCACCTATGACCCCTATAAAATCGTTTCCACGAGGTCTTAAATTCAATATTATGTTTTAAACACTTAACAATTAATTTTGCTGAATTTTTTTCATAGTCAGACAGCAACAGGTTCCCAGTTTTACTTATTTCTTGTTCAATAAAACTTTGTGACAACTTTCCACTACCAGCACACACTGGGCACCAATGACCCATTGTTTTAACTGAAAACACATTGGAGGAAAATGTATGGCCTTTCGAGCATTCAAATAAAAGTTTTGTTCTATTATTTTTATACTCTGTGCTTAAACATTTTCCTCCGTGTTCATAGGCACTTTCCTGACAATCTTTAATTGTTAAGTGTTTAGCTATTACCAGTCTCCCTTGTCATTTGGAATTTGAACTACTTGTCCAAAGGGAGCAGTTGTTATTTCACTCGTTGATACCCAAAGCACAGGATAGGCCGGTTTCTTTATGTCTTGGATGTCTGAATACATGTCAGTGAGCGCCACAAGGAGCTCTACATTTTGCTTCATTTTCTTTATATGCTCAAACACTGGCTTATGACTTGTTCCGCCGCCGCCCTTGAAGTGAAGTTTCTTGGTAAAGTTCTCAAACTTTTTTACTTTAACTACTTCGTGAATTTCAGCATCGCAAGTAATACAAGTGATATCCTCAATCAAATAACTTATCTTTGCAATTTCGGCGGCAAATTGTTCGATACAATTCTTACCTATCGAACCGCTGGTATCAATTGCCACTACCACACTGCCAATAATATGGCTTCTCATGTCTGGCAAATACATGTCCTGGCCCAAAAATCTCTTATTCACTCTGGTAAATGAGTAGTCATCCTTTGCCAAAGCTTGACCAACATAGCGATGGAATACTCTCTCCCACTTGACTCGTGCCTTACGTAGTTTGTCAATCCACCTCTTAATGCCAGCGGGGATATCGCCCTTTCCCTTCGCGTTCTTGGTCATCTCATAGGCAGTAATGATTTTGTCTTCCATGTCATCCCAAGAAGCCTCGTCGCTATTGTCTATGTGAATGTCAAAATTTCCGCCCAAAGCTGCAAGTACTTTGTCATCATCGGGCAGCGTATCATAAATTTGCTCGGCATTCATGTCTCTGTATTTTTGGTCAAGCAAAATATTTTGTGGCAACGCATACCCAAGATCTTTGATTTCAAGATTTACGGCATAGTCTGTTGCAAAGTTCCAACGCTTGTGGGCCCTATTAAGCCTTCGTTTAGCGGTGCAATGTAAATAAATGCAGTGGCTAATCTCGTGCAAAATAACACCGAACACCTCATCGTCGGTCAAATCTTCACACACATACCTTGGATTATAATAAATTTTTGCTCCATCAGTAGCCATAGTTGGAATTGCTTTCTCTGGAATAAAATCCACCATAGACAGCAACACACCGTAAAATGGTTGTTGTAGTAGCAAACGTGCTCTACTGTTTCCCATTTTCATGGCTGCCTTGGAAACTATCTCCGGACTAATGTCTTCCTCTTCACCCAATGATTGATCGCGAAACTTACTCATTTCTAACTCCTTGGTTTAAAAATTTTAAATTGAAATCCCTAACCACTCTTGCGGCCCTATAATTGTATTTCAAAGATACGCCAAATAAAAGTGGTTGTAGGTCTTCGTCAGTTTTTATGTCTATTAAATTTATTTTCCTAACTTTGTATTCACACAAATTTTCTAACAATTTGAGGCGAGTAACAGATGGAAGCGCAGAAAAATGCGATTTCTTTATTGGCGCAAGTATAGTTTGCGGAAATACTCTAATATTACTTGTTTTACTTAAAGTTCTAAATGCCGCAATAATAAGACTATCAATCGAATTACTATTTTGCAGTAAGGCACTCGCCACATCAAATGATTTATTTGACAACAAATACTCTAATATTTGTTTCTCATATTTTTCTAACATAATACTGGAAACATTATGACAGAAAGGTCCTATCGAACCATTGTTGCTTTGCACAATTTTTTCTGCCACTTTATTGGACAAATACTCGTCTTTTTCAAGCCAAGGCCAGTCTAATGAAAACGCATACACAATTGATGATTGATTGTCTAACCATCTACAAATTTCTATTTTTCTGTTTTCATCATTTAATCTACTCCACACAACAAACTCTTTTCTTTCCTGCGGATAATCCACATAGCCATAGCGAGCATCATATATAAAGGGCTCGGGAGTAGATTTTACTTTGTCATTATAGGCATTTTTTAATAGAATATAATTATTAAAAGCGCTATTGATCATTCTCGTATTTAGCATTTTAAAAAAATTAGCGTCGGTAGATTCGGAAACTATTTTGCAAAGTATAGGTTCTATTCTTATATCTTCGGTTATTAAGTCTATGAGTGCTTCGTGGTTTAATTTTTCCAACTGCCATGTTTGCAAGTCCCCGGCAGACAACCCTTTTATATATCCATTTGCTTCCATGCTCTACCTTTCATTGTTTAGTTCCTGTTTAAGTTTCTGTTCTACGAATTCTTTGGTTATGGTTTCTGAATAATTGAATCTGACAAAATGCTTTATTTCGTTTGAATGGGCCGCGATCAACTCGTTTTTCTTTGCGTCGCGAGCAGAAATGATATCAAATGCTTTTTGTGCATCTTCATCTGTCTTTGCTCCAAAATACTTTACTGGACGGAAATGTTGTAAGCCATCATATTCTATGGCCAATTTCATTTCTGGAACCCATATATCAATTTCTAACTTATCTACATAACGCAACCAATCGAAACCACGATAGCATGTGTGAATCTTTTTATCCGGAAATAAGTCTTCTATAATTTTTGATAATTCTTTTTGTGTTTTATATTTCTCACTACACTTACTGCACCAATTGCCTCTTAAAAAATTACCAAGATCCAATGTAAAGATATTTTCACAACTACATTTTATTTGTATTTTATCACGGACACCATTAACATGCGTATCTAATAATGTTCCACCTTTTTCTGAAACTAAATTTTGTATTTCTTCAATCGTGTGAGGTGCAACTTTTGAACACTTTGGACACCAACTTCCCATTTTTAATATTGTCCAATTTGTTTCCCATTCATATAAACACTCGGAACATCGTATCCGAAATTTTTCTAAACTTCCTGAACAATTTTCAGAAAGTAGTATTCCATTTCTTGATATTACGAGATTATTAATATCGTCATAAGAAATTCTAATTCTATCAAAGAAACATTTCCTACACCAACTCTTGCGTTTTGTTAAAGTCCTCCACCGCACATCCCAAATTGTTTGATGAACATTACACTTTATCTTATACCATCGGCCATCTTTTTTATCAGAAAAAGAAATCAATGTTCCATTTTTATCAGAGATAAACTTTGTAATTTGGTCAATTGTTGGTTCGTTACACTTGCAAAACCTACACTTACTCTTATTTAGTTTATTGAAAGTCCATTCAAACTTATGAAGGTCGCAATATAAAACATTGTTATTTTGTTCCATAAATCCTAATCAACCCCCTATAAGTAAATTTATTTTCACATTACTTACTTATAGGGGGTTACGCAAAAATGTCAATTACCGAAATTGTTCAATGATTTCAATAAGTTAGCAGGCAATTTTCATGATATCTTTAATCATACCCTTAAATGCGGGAGCCTTCGCCATAGACTCCATAATATTCAAGGACTGCTGCTTTAAAAATATGACCCTTAATTCTGGGGACAAACTTCCCAAGAATTTCGCGAGGTTATCCTCTACCTTCTTGATTCCCAGCTTACGCTTACGCAAGTGGAAAGCAACAGCCATTGTCACGGCATACTTAAAACTTTGGTCCTTTCCGCCGAAATCAGGGAACTGCCCAGACAACACGGCCTCGGGATCAACGCTCTTATACACGTTGGCCCACACAACATACTCACTCGCACTGCCACGACCAACCGACGCACTCAGCAACTCCTTTTGGTCCTTTTGGGTGCTCACGGTTTCGATAAGCCGAGAACCCATTTCCCAAGAACGCGGACTGGGGAATGCGTGATCTTCGGTTTGCTTGTATAGCAACTCTGGCTTAAAGTGCAAGAACCCAATGATGTCATCCACAATTCCGTTATCCCTGGCCCATGCTCCCCAAGACTCAACATCAGGCTCAACCTCCAAGTGAATCATACGGTTAGACAAAGCACTTCCCAGCGGAGCCGAGAAACACCCATCTTCCTCACGGTTTCCAGCGCAAACAAGAGCCCAGTCATCAGGAAGCTTGTAAGAACCAATCATGCGATCGAGAACCAACTGCAACGACGCATTCTTGACAGATACGGGAGCCTTCTCAATCTCATCCAAGAACACAATACCAGGACCAGTGGGGCAACATCCCGCCTTAACCTTCACCATTTGCTTCTTGCCCTCCGAATCCACTACCTCGCGCTCACAATCCTCGGTAGCACGATCTGGCCAGAACCCAGGCAAGAACCAGTCAGCCCTTCCGGTGGTCTTGTTGGGCATAGGAACACCACGAAGATCGGTTGGTTCCAATTGTGCCAAACGCAAATCCAACATCTTGCAATTTAGCTCTGCCGCAATCTGGTGAATAAGCGAACTCTTACCAATGCCAGGAGCGCCCCATAACATGGCACAAGTGTGGTTCTTAACACAATTCTTAACGATTCCATACGCATCTGATATCTTCATACTGAACTCCTACTTTAAGGTTTTTTGTTTCTGAACTTCTTTAAATCTAACACTGTCTTTTTCTTGTGATCGCTGGACCACAAAGGCTGCAAATTAGTGTAATGACAGGCTTTCTCAAATTGTTTTAAGTCGGTCAAATCAAACGACACTAACGGTATTTTATGATCTATGTGCCAACCAGAATGAGAATAATTTTCCCAAGTCATTTTTTCTCCGTTCCCTGGATTATCATAAAATAATTTTTCCATATACTCTTTTAATTCTTGCAAAGTGCATCCAAGACACTTAATAGATGACCCGGGTTTCTTGTTGTTTTTTATAGCATCTCTAATTCTGTTTCTTAATCGTTTCTTTAATTTGAAAACCGGATCATCTTTCTTTAACTCTACATATTTTTTTCTATACTGTGATTTATATTTCTTATTAGTGTTATACCATTTTCTTTCTGCCGTAAGACATTTTTCTAAATTGTCCTCTCGATATTTCTTACTCATTTCTTTTGAGCATTCTTTGCACCTGCTCTTTTGTTTATAAGAACCAAAATCACAATTTGGTTTTATTTTACTGCACAAACTACATTTCCTTAACCCGGCATCAATTAAGTCTTGCTTTGTTTGAAGGTTTAAGGATGACTTGTTCTCAATCAATAACTGTCTTACAATTTTGTAATCCACTCCAAATATTTTTCCAGTATTGTAAAACGAATAAGTTTTTTTATATTCCTCCGACCATTTTACAATTTCGTCGTAACTATATTGTTTATTTTGTTTTGGCATACTTGGATCACAATTCAGTGTCCTCATCTGTAAGTAACCCTGACAATTTCAAAATTAACATTTCTTCCTTTCGTTTGTCTGCGGTCCACTTCAAAACTTCTTCAATATCATATTTGTTTTTGTGTAGTATTACCAAGATTTGGTGCTCTGACTTGTGGTTCTCGCACACAGGTATCTTGATAGACTTATTGAACATTTCAAGTTCTTCAACTGTTCCACCGCAATCTGTTCCCATATTCCACACGCATCTTAGTTCTTTCTTTTCTTCTGCCATATTTATAAATCTCCATTTAGGTTCTTTTTGGCCGTCGCCACGTATTTATTTATTAGCCTCTTCGGAAGCTTCATTGAAATTAATTTAGCCCGAAGTATATCTCTATAAAATTCTCCATCTAATCCCTTAAATGGGATATCATAGTATTCCCACAAATCAGTCACATCTTCTTTGACATCCATGGGCTCACCGTCAATTCCAGAAAATCGATCTTCTTCCTCGTCCGGCGGCCCAAAGTAATCTAAAAGTGTTCCAAACTCTGGCGTCCAATGTGCTATCAAGTGTGATGCCAATTTCCTTGGACATCCACTTACGGTGTTTGTCAAAGCCAGATATTCGTCGGTAAAACAAATTGCACCGTTGTCATCAACCCTACAAAGAGAAACCCATTCCTCATCTGATCTTATCATAGCAATCACCGATACCTTTCATTGCATAATCTCATTAAGCGCCCGGAAATATTCAACTATCCTAACAGCATCAGTAACATCTGCTGCTCCCATTAGTTTGTAGATGGGCAAATAATCATTTATGGTTTCCGAATTTTTCTTATATTCTTTCATGGCCTTTTGCGCCCGGCCAAAAGCAATCTCTAATGCCATTGCCTTATTGAACTTGTCTTTCTTGGGATGACATTTTGAGATTCCGAAAAAAATCAAGTCGCCCTCTTTCACGGTGACCAACGCAGATTGTCGCGCTCCGGCAGGTGATTTTCCATACCTAACTCTAATATTATATTTTATGCCAACATTTGGTGTATCTTGTTTAAGGAATTCTTCCACCGCATATTCGGCCATAAGTTCGTTTCTTTCCATTCTAATCTCCTTGTGTGAGTTTATTCTTCTTCCTCTTCGACTTCTTCTCTTGCACTAATTATTTCTTCGCTCATAAGACATTCAGAAATATCTTTATCTCCCTGCGTAGTTCTGTCCCTCATGAACACCGGGAACCTTAATTTTCCAGTGCCAGGTTGCGCAAACTCATATTTAATTGACCAAACGCGCGGGAACAACGAAACATCTGTGTAAAATTTTCTCAATTCTTCTGATAAGCCTCCCCCAACTTTGCCGAGGAATACTTCCTTGCCTTCAAACAATTGGTATATAAAAACATTACCAACCCATTCTTTTAGTTTCCCGTTTCCGTAATTTCCTATTTTGTTGTCCGGGTCCCATCTCACTATGAAGTCATCCTCTTTAAAATTTTTCCGCTTGAACACACAGTTTGGCCTATTCGCAGAACCGTTAAACGAAAAAGCATCTTCTGGCTTTATTAGTTTAGAATTATCCCAAACGACAAGACCCTCTAAACCATTTTCCTCAACATGGTTCATACACTTATCAACAGACATATTAAATATTGTCGAGAGCAAAATATGTTTGGAGTTAAATTTAGAAAACATATCCTCTAATATTTTCCTGCGCTCCGAAAAGGTTTTAGTAATAAGAAGATTTTTGCCTTCGTAAAACGCCAGGTCGAATATATAATATGTAGCAAACCCTATTTCCTTTTGCTTTCTTACCGCTTCCTCTGGGTCGCTCCTACAAATACTGGATGCCAATTTAAAATTATCGGTGCCACTTTTGTTTAAGTAAATCATTTCACCGAGCAAGATAGTTTTATTTGGAAGTCCAGACAAACCTTCTACTATATGAGGAAATTTGTCTGTGCTTAAATCCATCTTACGGGACCAGATTTCTATACCAAAGTCGGACGACGAACGCGCCACCATCATTTGTCCGTCGCGCTTCAAAGACAAAACTGCATTCTTGCTTTTAATTAGGGCAGCAAGTTTGTCATCTTCAATTTTGTTTTTTGGTTTATAGAAACACAATGACTTATCCATCGGCTTTGTAAAATCTATTGTCTTAATTTCACTGGCTTCCTCTATCGAATACTTATAGCCATCATCCACTTGCTTGGTGACTTTGCGTTCCATTTCGAGCTTGGCCTGTTGAAGCGGAGTCGTTTCATTTGCCTTGCCGATATTCACGCCTTCTTTTATAATATCGAAAGTGGTTTGTTGTTTTCCGCCAACTTGTCCGTGAGTAATCCATACCTCTGGAAATCCAGAATCACCTTTTTCTTTAAGACTGATTTCCCAACTTTGGATTTTATTAAGTTTAGTTCTCTGATAAAGTATTGTATTCATTTATATTTTCTCGTTTCAATTTATAACTATCTTGTAGATTGTTTATTATAATCTTTAAGATAACTAACAACTCTAATTGCATCATCTACTGTAATCTCTCCATTTTTAATATCATTCAATAATTCTAAAACTTTTTCAAAACTCATATTCATTTATTCTCCCTATAAAAATCCTTTAAGTGTCTATATACTTCGAATGTTCTTCTGCAATCTACCAACGCACTATGGGCTCCAACATTAGGGATTCCAAAGTTGTTGCAGAAACTTTCAAGGCTCATCTTGGTTGTATCGGAATCTTTAATAGCAAACCAGGCCATTCCCATCATCTCCAAATATCTTCTTCCAAATGATGGCTTAATATTTAATGGCTTCATATTGTAATATATAAAACCCAAATCAAAACTTATATTTTGACCAACTATTATACATCCATCAACGAGAGAGTTAAACTTAATTAATGCCGAATTAATATTTCCAGTGTAAGTATCTGGGTTATTGTAGTAGCCATTAATTTTTAAGGCTTCTGGACTTGCTGTTTCTATATGCGATGGTGCGATTTTTGTTTCCCATTCTGATTCAATTTCGTCTGTTTGCTGGTTGTAAATCAGTGTAGCTAATTCTATAATTTCGTGCTGGTGATAGTCGAGGCCGGTTGTTTCTGTGTCGACGAAGGCTAATTTATATTCGTTTAATTTTTTGTTATTCATATTTGTTTTCCGTGGTTGTAATTATACTCTGCTTTTAAATTACCGTTTTCATAATACGCTCTGCACAAACCATGTAGTTTTCCTTTGTAATAATTTTGTTTCCACCGTGGGTTACCATTTTCCCAACACCACCTACATAAGCCATGTCGTTGATTTTTGCGGTAATTTATTTCATGCACCAAATTACCATTTTTATAGCATGTTTTGTTTAAACCATGCAGTTTGTCTTTAAGATAATTTTCTTCCCACCACAAATTACCATTATCATAGTATTGCCTTACTATGTATTTTTCCCACCTTGAATTTACCAACTCTACGGTAAGTTTATCTCCCCGTTCGTTTTCCCACCAAATTTCTTTTTCAGTGCGGTTGGTAGTAAGCCCAGCCAAATAGGCTGTCATTGCATCGTGTAATAGTGTCATACTAATTTTCCGTGGTTGTAATTGTTTTTGGGGTTTATAAATAATAACTACTATATGGATTTTTGTGGCGATTAGATGTTGTAATAATAGTAAATCCGCCACCATCTTCTTCGTATTTACAGAACCAAACAGTTGCTTTATATTTTAATATATCAATGTATATGTTTTCAATATCGTGTGTCATCTTAAACTTCCGTGGTTGTAATTATATTCAGACCTTAAATTACCATTGTCATAGTAATATTTGCACAAACCATGGCGCCGGCCTTTGAAGTAATTGTATTCAGACCTTAAATTACCATTGTCACAGTAACCTTTGCACAAACCATGATACTGACCTTTGAAGTAATTGTATTCAGACGATAGATTACCGTTGTCATAATAATATCTTACTATATACTTTTCCCACCGAGCATTTACCAATTCTACTGTAATTTTATATCCAGATTCATCCCACCACCATATCTCTTTTTCATTCTTTTTGGTAGTTAAACCAGACAAATATGCTGCCATTGCGTCATGTAATAGTGTCATATCAGTTCCTATTAGCCCAATCTAATAAATGTGACCAATCATATATTCTTGTATATTTTCCGTCCTCCTCTGAATTATATGAACAATGCCACAGTAAAGGCTTTGTATTTGGCGAAAGATTTTCTAAATTTTTAGGATTATCATCTACCAAGCAATCACCGGAAACTAAATATTTGTGGTAAGTTAAAACCAGTGGAGGATATTTCCATTCCCTGTGAAAGTAATAAAAAAGCCAATCTCTTTTTTCATGGCCGCTTGTTGGGCAATTAGTTCCATTACTTACGAACACTACTTCGTGTCCTGCTTTTAGTAAGTCTTTAACACCATCAAGCGAGTCTCCCTTCGGCGGTAGGTTTCTAATAAAACCAACAGATTCTTTCAACCGACGCAAAGTCATTGGGTCTTTTACGAACTTTCCAATATTATAATTTTTAATAGACGATAGTGGAACATTTTCGTTGGTCATATCATTATACATTTTTAACAGTGGCTCAACAAAATCTACCACTACTCCATCCATATCTAATAGAATTCTCATAACAAACTCCTACGAAACTCCCTTTAATAGTTCGTTCTCTATGTTTTGTTTAAGTGTATCCAATGCTCTTGCTATCTTGTGCAATTTTTCGCGGTCGATTACGACCATTTCATATTCACAACAAGTAGGCTTTCCAAATATTTTAATTTGTTTTTCATTAGGATACTCTACAAAATCACCACAGTAAGGACAAATAGCACACTTATCAACAAAATTATTACTCATATTACACCGCTTTCAATAAGTTTTTAGTAATTGTTTTTCTGGACCAATGACCATCTTCGTCTATCGATTCCTGAAATTTTCTTAAAACAACTTTGCCACGCATTTGTTTGTTGTAATTCCAAACAACCAATCCCTCTGCTTGTTCATGTCCATAATTAGAGGGATTGGGAACCATATCAAATAATTCAGTTTTAGCAACCGTTGTATCTTTTTCTAGCAGCGGAACAGTAGCCAACCCAATGTCATCACAGAGTTTTTTTAAATCATTCCAATGTTTGTATTGATTACTTTTCCTGTCAAACAATCCGAAGGCCAAAAAGTAATCTGGCAAAGAGTCATAATGAATAGTGTGTTGGCAAATCATGAGTTCTCCATACAAAATAGTATCTTGTGGAATACTCATTAGTTTGTCATAGTTTGCTTGACTCCACGCCTTGAAGAAATTAAACTGATAGTGTTCGCTTGTATCCACCAAGGACCCACGCTTTTGAAGCCTGAAATCATTTTTGTTTCTTATAATAGCAGTGTTCGCTCCGTCCATTTTCTCGGTCAAAGTTACCTTGCCATTTAAAAGTTTTTGAGTATCAGAGTCGGACAAATAATGTTTTCCAACTGTTGAAATTTGTGGAACAAGTATTCTAAAAGTTTTTTCGTAGTGTCTAAACATTATTACGCAGCCTTTGTATGCTTCCAGTGATTTTCGTTCAGACAAACGAGATTATCTACCAACACAATTTGCCAGCGCTTCTTTTGATTTTTTCGTGGGTTACCAAGAAGATTATCCATCAGGATCACCACCTCTCCACTTTTCGTGGTTCTCCTTTCAAAAATTTGACCATTGAGTTTTACGATTGATCCATCCTTCTTTAAGCGACCCAAACCTCCGATCCACCTTTTGCTTTTTATATTAAGATCAATAATCTCGAACATATTGTTTGTCATAGTTTTTCCTTTCATTGGTTTTGTCATACTACACCACCGAGGGTTATGCGCATTGTTATAGAGCAGTTTTCGCGAGTGAGTATTAAATAAATTCCGTTTGTTAGCATCCAAGAATCGGTAATTTTATATCCATTGCACAGGTAATCGCTTACTTTTTTTATTTGATTTTCCACTTTAACTCCTAATGTTTTAGAAACACTACATGCTTGCTGGTTCTTCTTTTTGTCACACACAGCATACACTTCTCACATGCGCCATTCATTTTCATGTCACCCGATGTAACTGGGCAACAGAAACTATTTTTTGGAAACGGCCGGTCATGATCCCAGGGTCCGTATGCATGTTTGGTTCCACTTTTCCTAAATCTTCTAACGAACTCTTTTGCTTGCGCGAAATTAAAATCATCGGTTGATGCCCACAAAGAAAAATTTGGCAAGCGCGTAAGTTTAGAAAAATTAAAATCAAAGCTTCGCGTGTAGGCCCAAAACTGCGTATCTTTTTTGCTACCAATTAGTTTGGCCCACATATCTACAACCCACTGCGAAGAAAAATCACCAGAACTATTTATGCGAAATATTCCCAAGTCTTGCTGCATTCCAGACAAAATCGAATCTATGGCTTTTGTCATTTGATTAGACTTTTCCAACGCACTCAATAATTTCCAATTGTCTGCTATATTTTTTTGAACAGGACCAAACAAATGTCTGTGTTTTTTTGCATAACAATCACTACACGCCTCTGTTGCTCCCGGACAACTAAAACTTGGACCAGCAGGAAAATTAATACTCGAATTGTTTTTTAAACTTATTTTACTTGGTGCAGACAACTTAAAATTTTCTGGAACCTTTGCTTTTCTAATTGCCTTTGCCATTTTTATTTTGTATTTATCCACTTAATGCTCCTAAAAAAAGAGGGCCTATCCTTCTTCGGCCCTCGCACCTTGAACACTATGTAAGGAGTTCACCACCTTCTTAAAACATCACCACCTTCCTTGTAAATTTTTGAAATCGATTATATTATGCCGGACAGTAATGCAATTAAAATCTTTTCTTTTAATTCATTGCGGACCTCAATTATTAAGTCGTGTTTTTCTATGCCACTTATGTTTGCGTAATTAGATATTAACTTAAAGCATTCTGGACAATACCAAGAACCTCGTTGAATTAAATTTATACACTTGCACTTACGATTTTTCTTACATCCTTGTTTCAGTAAGTGTTTTAATTTTAATTCACTTACTCCAATTGTCCAATATCTATCCGGGCTATCAGAATATACTACTGGCATATTAACATATTTGCTATAAGTTCCAGATGTAACCTCATAAACGCCATCTGTCTTATAATATGAGCGCTCTCTCCATCCATTTGGCCATCTACCATTCCACTCTAACAAATAGTTCCATTTCCAATCTTTGGACCATTCTTCAAACTTTGCGTGCCTCCTGCAATATAAACATCTTTTGCCGCCCCTATGACGACCGCACCAATTAATATCAGACCCGATTCCTTCTATACAAACTGTGTTGTAGTAGTTTTTCATAACTTCATCCTGACCCAATTTGGTCCAACAGAATACCAAACATATTTAACTCCCATTTTTTTCATTACGACACTACACGCATGGCAAGGTTTGGATAACGCTATTTCTTGATTTTTCAATATTCTGCAAACATAAACGGTGGAACCATATCTAAATTTAGCCGAGGTATTTCTTAATGCCGATATCTCCGCATGTAGTCCGTCAGTTTTTATGCCAGTAGATTGAACAACATTGTGGCCCAAGCCTACAACTTTACCCCTATTAACAACAACCGCCCCGAGACGTTTTTTGTAAGAACTTTTCTCACACTGTTTTTTTGCCAAATCTTTAAATGAAAATTTCATGGTATCACAAAATAATAATTCTCAATTTTAGTGATTTGACCTTGATGCCCAAAACCATTTGAGTCAAGGTTAAAACTGTTTATATCAAAACATATTACTTTCACTTCCACACCATTATCGTTTTTGACTGTATCAATGCTACCAATTATTTGCTCTGAACAAAATGGAATACTTACAACAAATATTGACAATAAGTCTTCTTTTGCCATATAGCATTCAAATAATTTACTTCTACAAGAATGCGAATTATTAGATGCCCACAACGCTTGCAACATTGGTTCAGAAAAATCAATTCTATCTTTTATGCTTCTTAATTCTTTTATTCCCAATGATTTATCTTGTAAGGATATTCTTGCGTAAGTTAAAAACCCAAGCAATGCTGTTGCGCTTTCATCTTTGTGGTATAGATTTTTTTCTGCTATGTATAAATTCCAGTATATTTCTGACAAACCATAGTCGCTTAAATGTCCAGAGTTTATTGCTTCATTGAATTTGTCGCTGGCTTGTTGCCATCTTTCATTTTCAATATCATTCAAACCGCCAGAAATTGTATCCTGAACATTATAGCTACCAAAAATAATCAACGCAACAACAATAGCATTCATAAGTGTTCCTATATTTTTGTAGAATACTCGTGCCAATTGATGGAATTAAATGCATCCATCAGTGAAGATCGCGCATCCTTCATTGATTTGCCATGGTCAATCAAAACGAATTCCTCATTGGTTTCGTTGTCAATAACCCACCCGGCAGCAAAAAATTGCGGATACACATACATATCTTTTACCAAAGTAGTCTCATTAACAACGGCCAAAGCACGACCACCAAAATGAAATTTTACCAAGTCTTTGACATAATCCAAACGATCCTTGTTGGTTCTTTGCATTATGAATTCTTTTGAAAGCACACGCTCACAGGAATTGCTTTTACCAACTAAAACAAACTTAAATTTATTGGACATGAGTGGTTTTTCCTTTTTCGCGGAAAGTTATTCTTCCCTTTGTTAAATCATATGACGACAACTCAACGGTTACTGAATCACCTGGCAAAATATTTATTGAGTGCTTTCTAATTTTTCCAGAGATATGACAAATAATTTCTGAACCATTCTCCAACTTTACCATAAAAGTTGCGTTTGGTAATGCCGTAAGAACTTTGCCATCTAATTCCACTATATCTTTTTTTGTTGATTTCATTGTTAGTTTCCTTTTAATTCTTCGATTTTTTTGTTTAAATTGGATAATTGTTTTTCCAATTCTTTCTTTTGCCCATTTGCAATTTTTAATTGTTTTTGTTTTATTTCTTTATCTTTTTTAACTTTATAAAACTTTGATTTTAAAATTTGTTTCTTTACGGTGTCACCTGAAATAAAAAGTGGATTGGATAAATTTGTATCTTCCTTATATTCTTCTTTTTCATAACAAATAATTACACTAAAATTATCAACACACATACATATATTGTCCAATTCTTCTATTGCTATGTTTCTTTTTGTAAGTTCTTTGGCACAATCATCTATTAATGCTTTTGGATTTTTGTCACATCGAACATGATTGAGAATTGACCTATTATTTTCGTCATCCCATGCTGATATTTCTAATTGATATTCTGGTATAACTTTATACTCTAATTTAAAAAATTCATTGCTACTCATTGTTTGTTTTCCTGTTGTTCGAGTTTTTCTGCCTCATCAAGCAATCCACAAATTAATTCGTATTGTTTGATTGCGGCCACCATGTTCGTTCTCGCAGACTTTTCACACACTTTTAGTTCTTTAACAGTATTGGCTTGATTTGGAATATGACAAATATACGGTGGTGCCATAAACTTTGTTCTATCTACCACCATAATTTCTACTGGGCTATTGTTTTTGTCGTCTGTTCCGAACGTTTCTCTTGATAATTTAACTATCATTGAATAAAAATTATTCAAATCTTCAAGTGATATATCTTGTTTCCACGATGTCATGTTTTATCCGTTTTATATTTTTCATAGAAGTCGTGAGCATTTTTCCATAAGTCATCAGAAATCTTACTATATTCTTTTGCCCTAACAAACTTTGAAAAAATTTCCTCCCACTTGTCGGTTCCGGCATACGATTGCATAAGAATATAATAATATTTTAATAAAATTTCTTCATACATTATTTTCTATCCTGATTTTCTTTCGGCATTTCTTTTTAGATTCCTCTTTTTTCTTGTCTTTGTGGCTACCAGCATGACGAAAACAGGCAGAGGCAGCAATCCAATCTCTAACTTTCTTTGGTTTCAATTTCTTTTTCGTTTTTCTTTTCATAAATCACCGCGCAAGTTTTGCATTTGTTTTTTGGTTTCTTTGTTCCATCATATTTTTTATGTTTATCACATACGAGCGTTTTGTTTTTACTTTCTATTAAATCAAAGGTAGCAATTGTAAGTCGGACTACCAAAGCACCCTGTTCTATTTTGTCGGACCATTTTGTTTTGCCAAGGAACTCTTCTGCTAATGTAGCATATTTTTTATGCTCTTTTACATTCCAATTTGATTTGGATGCGGCAACGAAAGCAGAAATTAAATTAGAAGGGAAATTTTTACGCAATGTCTCGGGAGTTTCATCTATCTTCGCTACTATCTTTTTATATCTACTTCGTTTAGTCATTATCATCCCAAAGGCTAATAAGGTCGGATGAAATTTCTTCGTCACCAAGATATAATGCAATAACATTATTGTGAATGAATTTTATGCGTAATTCTTTTGACAAGATATCTCTAACAAAATTTCTCATTTTTTCTTTCTCAATCTCTTCATAAAGATATCTTATGACTTCATCTCGTTTTTTGGAGACTGGAAGAGAGATGCCATCGAACCATTCTTTGATAGTATCAGTAGTGAAAGAAATTTTGTTTGCTAAATTGGTTACTCTTTCTTCATACAACGAAATATCTCTCCACCAATATTTAGTTAGTTCTATAAACTTTTCTTTAAATTCTTTTTTAGTCATTGCTTGGACCTTATATATTCCTCAAAAGTAATAATTTTAAATTGTTCTTTAAAACCGTTTTGCAACTCTTTTTGTATTTTAATTATGTCGTTTGAAAATTTATACGTGCTACAATAATATTTTTCTGGCACCATTTTTCTCATTATATAGTCTAGGTTGTATTTGTTTCTGGCAATACGAGCAATTGTAGCTTTGGCACCACGCTCGGTTTCCCATATGGAGGTATAATTTAAAGATATTCTTTTTCCGTGATGTAATATTATATAAAAAATATCATCTTTACACTCTACAATTTTTTCTTCCATGCCTTCGGCTATTTTTGCTTTTAATTCATCAACCGAAACTGTAAGGTTATTTATGTCAATTATTTCTGTGTTCATTGGTTTCTCTTTATATATTCTTTTAGTGAAACGATTTCGAATTGCTCTTTAAAAGATTTACCTAAATCTTGATATATTTTAATTAAATTATCGGATATAATAACACCATAATAATATGCGTCTTCTTTTATTTTGGGTATAAGAAGCCTAAAGAAAAAATCTTTTAAATGCCACTTTCCACCGCATTTTACTGTGTTCTTGGTCATATATCTTTTGGCCGCACTTTCGGATGGCCACACAGATTCTCCATCTATTGACATTCTTTTGCCATGATATAGTATCACATATGAATCTTGGTCATCACACTCTACAAATTTTTTCTCCATCTCTACCGCTATTTTACTTTTTAGTTCTTCTTCATTTACTATCAAGTCTTTAATATCAATGCTGTTTTTCATTTTTTGTTTGACCTCATATACTCGACATACATATAATCTCGCAAAGGCATTACCACCAAAGATGCAGCAAAATTATCTACTACCTTTTCTTTTAATTGCGTGTCAGAGGACATATGGCGTATTGCATAGCTCCAACTACGGTCATAGTTTATCATATTGTTTATTGCTGCTATTGCGTAACCCCTTGATTTCCACACAGACTTGTTTTTGATTGAGATTCTTTTTCCATTGCATAGGATAACACATTCCAATGAAGAGTCATTACATTCTTTTCGTCGTATTAGAGTTTTCTCTATCGCCGCAATCATTTCTATTTCTTCGTTTGTCATATCATTCATCCTTGATGCTATAAATTTCGTTTCGTAAGTCTTCTATTTGTTTTTCCAAACTATTTCTTTCCTCTTTATTACCAAGTGCCCCTATGTATTCTTTTTCTTTCATTCGCAGCTTTCTTTTGAAGTCAGACATTTTATTTAGCTTGTTAATATATTTTTCGTCAACACCCGTTGTGCCAACATATCCTATTTGATTTTGATTGACTTCGGATACTTTTGCATTACCTATACGATTTTTTAATTTTTCAATGGAATTCTCTAATTGTTTTGCTGACCGCGTCCATCCATTTGACATACGATGGTTGTATTTTTCTATCAACCAATCAAGTTTTTTTATTGCGTCTGGAATTGGCGTAAAAATATCACCACATTCTGTTTGCTCCGGTGCTCCAATAATTTCCAAACCAATAGAGGCCGCTTTAATAATTTCTTCCTTGTTTTGTGAGGAGTTTATTCCAGATAATCTACAAAACATTTCAGCATATTGCTTTGCAGTTTTAGAGTAGTAGGAACAGTATATTGCCAAAACCGTTACTTCGCTTAATTTTTCCATTATTTTGTCTCTTTTATTTTGTCGTTAGCCCAATCTAAAACTTTTCCAATTCTTTCATTTACCATTTTTTTAGCGTCATCATAACTAACCCAAGCGTATCTATCGTGCTCTGGTTTTCCTAATTCAAGGCTAATTGGCAAAAAAATTTTTTCAACACTGGTCTCTGCTATGAAAAATTTATCAGTCTTACGGCCAATTTTTGTTTTAAATTGTTCGGTAGTATAGCAATCTTTTCCCCACCTAAAATCTAAATCCCTTGGAGTAATAGTTGTTTCCTCTTCAGTTTCTCGTAAGGCAGTTTCCAATTCGCTTTGGTCTTTTGAATCTACGCGGCCCTTTGGGAAACACCAATACCTATATGAACAAAGCAATAAAAATTTGTATTCGTCCCCGTCTTTTCTAACGGGGACTATACCAATAGATGTTTCATATTTCATTTCTAACCCCGTAACGAAATAAGTCAGGAACAAAAGAACGACACATTTCTTCCATTGTATATAGTCTTAACATATCAACCATAATAGATTTGGTTGTAAGATTATATTTCATAATCAATTTTGCGTTTTCTTTTGTGTCGGTCATCACAAGTGTATCGAAATAATTTCTTGAAGGAGCTACTCTGTATAAAACTCTTTCGTCGCCCCTAATGGAGAATACGGCTATGTGCCCATCCAATACTGCGTCCCTTAAATCTTTGTTTCCATCCCAAACAATTTCATTCTTAATAAACCATTCCAGGTTTGCAAGGGTTTTCTTTTGCGTATCTGTCAGTTTTGGTTTTGCCATTAGCTTGCCTCATACTCTCCAAGTGTAGTAAATATTTTCAAAGAGAAAGCAGAAATAATTTCCTTTATTATTACATCTCTAACCTCTTTTCCAGAAAGAATTTCAAACGCTAAACCCAAAGGAACAGATGCTCCGCCGGCACCTTCACGGCCGCCAGCATGTGCCTTTCCAAAAACTTTCACACAAAAGTCAGCAACATCAACTCTTTGGTCACTACTTCTTACGCTGGCAACTATATTGTTTCCTATGATACCAAGAATTACCGCAGTATTAATACCATCCATTCTTGCAAACCTATCTGCAATTGTAGGAATGACATCTCTATTAAGCTGGGTTAGTTCGCCAGCAAAAGCAGTGAGTGTAGCATTACGAGTTTCTTTGTTTTTATACGCTCTGGTCTCTGCCTCAAATACAATTTTGGGCAAAGGAAATTGAGTCACCTTTGCTAATTTGTCTTTGGCAACAAACGGTAAAAGCAATCTAAACGCTTGCATATCTAATTCTGTCGTAGCGTTACTGGTAAAATCAACAGTATCCGTCTTAATCCCTAAAACCAAAGCAGTAGCAACATCAGGATACTCTTCCATTGGGATATCAAACTCTTTAAGATATTCCCAAATAATAGCGCAGGTTGAGCCAGTTTGCCTTACATCCTCCAACTCTGACTCTTCGTCCCTATCAGTATCATGATGATCGATTCTAACAGTTGATTTAATAAACTTTTCATTTTTAAATCCAGAATTTGTCAGGTCAGTGTCAAGCAAAACGGTTGCAGAAACTTTTGTGTGGTCAAAACTTTTTCCTTCTTCGAGGTTTATGTGAAGAACATTTTTTAAGGATTTATTTTGTGGATGACTAATCTCTCCAAGGTGATATATTTTGCTGGAAATTCCATAAGCATGTTGTAGAAATATCGTAAATCCGGCCGCGGCGCCCAAACAATCTGGGTCCGGCGAGGGATGTATTAGAATTCCAACGGGCAATTCACTACTGATATTTTTAAAAATTGAATCTAACTTTTCTTTATCTACCATTGTATTATTTTTCCATTTTGTATATTATATTTTTGTGAGAAATCTTTTCACCATTATAATAGAAATTAATCACCATCATCAAGGTATTTCTTTGAATCAATAACTCGACCTTCGCAGTAGTTTTCTTCTAAATATAATTTGCCACTTCTATCATATATTCTGCGCAAACCATGTAGTTGGTCATTAAGATAGTTTTCTTCATACCATAATCTTCCACGCCTGTGATATTCTCTTACTACATATGTCTCTAAATCAGCATCTACTAATTCTACGGTAATTTTATATCCATTCTTGTCTTGCCACCATATTTCTTTTTCGTTGAGTTTGGTGACAAGACCCGCCAAGTAAGCTGCCATTACATCATGAACATTTACATCCGTCATCGCACTTTTTCCCATATTTTTTGTGAAGTTTTAAATATTCCTTCAACTCGGCGTCTTCCAGACGCTTTCTCGTAGCAAACTCTTTGGCCTCTCTCTCTGCGGTCTCGGTTTTATTTTCCTCACGCTCGCCCTCAAAAATAAGAGCCCATCCAAGTTTGGCATCCTTTACCATGGAAACTTTAAACTTTTCATAAGCCTTATGCATGTTGTGATTATACAGTTGAGTGATTTTATCAACCACAGTGTCATAGTTTTCTTTCGCGCCCTCAACCATGAGGACATCAATTCGGTCAGTAGTCATCGGCTTTCCATCAGTCATTGTTTTTTCCTTTTGTTAGAGATTAATGAAATATTATGAATTCAATAATTTGAAATAAGATTTTACAAAACCAAATTTGTCACGCTGCAAACTACCATCTTCGCAATAATATCTTATTATGTGTGTTTCCAAATCTGCATTGACCAACTCTACGGTAATTTTCTCTCCATACTTATCTACCCACCAAATCTCTTTGTCATTCTTTTTGGTAGCTAAACCCGACAGATACGCAGTCATTGCATCGTGCAAAACAGTCATCACGGAACTCTTTTCTCCGGCGCGGTTATTAAATCATTCTTCGGATTACTTGCTGTATCAAAATATTTATGCAAACATTCTATTAAATCTATTTGACTTAATAATGCGTGTTTAATGTTTTCGTAAGCTGGTTCTTGCTCTGGAAATTTTCGTCTGGCCTTTTTTAGCATCGGCAACAAACCAACCTTGCAGTCCTCTATATACTCTTTTTGTTTTGTGATGTCAAATACGCCAATCATGGTTTGGAAATTATGAATACGATCGGCGCCCTTCACAACTGATGCAATAGGATCATTGCAAATATTAAGGTAGTATGGGGTGTTTTCTATTGTATAACCATCCCTACGCTTACTTAACAATGATACGGGGAACGCTATTTCTTTTCCAAATTGACGCTCTAACTCGGACGCAGATATATCATAGTCTTCTATGAGGTCGTGAAGAAAAGCAGTGGCCATAGTCTCTTCTGAATAAATTAAGTGAAGGGTTCTAACATATCCAGCAATACAAAGTTGATGATAAAATTCAGGAGTAACGCCATCCTTACGCAATCCCTTATGATACTTGGCGGCATACTCCATTGCTTTAACCGCTTTATGATATCCTTTGCCGTAAAGCCAATATCTCAAAGCGGATCGTAATTTTTCATACTCAATTTCTATTGACATAATTTACCTTTACAATATTTTTCTTCGCGAATTTTTCCGCTACGCGAGTTATAATATTTGCATAAACCGTGCAGTTTATCTTTGTGATAATTATATTCTGCGAACACTCTTCCGTTTTTTGAATATTCTTTGCATAGTCCGTGTCGTTTATCTCGAAGATAATTATTCTCTATCCACAGATTGCCATCTCCATAATATGATTTACTTGGTCCGTGGCGCTGGTCTTTCTTAAAATTTACCTCATAAAGTAGTGTATAGTTGTGTTCTGAATATCTTCTCACAATATATGTTTCTAAATCAGCATCCACCAACTCTACGGTAATTTTATCGCCAAATCCATCCTGCCACCAAATTTCTTTTTCATTCTTTGTGGTAGTCAAGCCAGATAAGTAAGCAGTCATTGCATCGTGTAATAGTGTCATATTAGTTCCTTAATTTTAGAAACCGTCTTACAACTTTCTTGGCTTGGCCAATAGAAACAAAATTTTCATCCACAAGTTTTTTGCAACAAGATTTAAATATCGATACTGATATTCTACTATGCGCGTGCATTTTAATTAAACCCAACTCTTGTTGCTGGTTTGTTACGAACGGCCAATTTTCAGGTAGTTTTTTTATTTTCATTGTTCGGTGGTTTCATCGCAAACAACAACGGTTTCAGGAGTAAGACTTTCTATAAGTTCTTCCGATTGCTCAACATATTTCTCAATAATAAATCGTGTGCTCATATTTCCAGACACGGTGTAAAATTGTAGTTTGCCATACTTTTCGCCAATATGAGTTACAAAGAAATTATCAGGAAGAGTGGCCGATTGAAGTTCATTACACAAATTAAAAATAATATCATATAGTTCATCTCGGCAGTTTATTTCACCAGTTCGTTTCTTGTTCATAAACAACTTAAACTTTCTAAATAGTTTCTTCACATTAGCGTCATTCATTGTCGTTCTCCATTTATGTATTTGATTGTGTTTGTTAAGATTCCGTCTTCGTTATAATATTTGCATAAGCCGTGCAAGAGACCATTCTTATATAAAAGTTCTGTCCTTATATTGCCATCACACCAATAGCATCTATAAAAACCGTGAAATTTTCCATCGTAGCATTCGTATTCAAGCTCTGTGTTGCCATTTATATCACACATTTTCCCAACACCACATAAAAGATCTTTAATAAAATTATCTTCGAACATTAAATTACCATTTTCATGGTAGTGTCTTACTATATATTTTTCCAAATCTGCATCTACCAACTCTACGGTAATTTTTTCACCGCGTTTGTTTTCCCACCATATTTCCTTATCAGTCTTTTTGGTGGTAAGTCCTGATAAGTAAGCAGTCATTGCATCGCGTAAAAGTGTCATTTTAATCCCGCTAATTTATTTATTAGTAAATAAGTTTTTAGTTTTTCATATGTATCAAAAACTTCACACTTGTAGAAACCACTATTCATTTTGTGACTATCTATTATAAATTTAGTTTTAGGCTTTTTAATCATTTTTAATATCGAGTTCAATGAGTTTAGTTCTGTCATCATTGAAGAACTTACATATGTGTTTTCATAACTTGGGTTTTCAATTGTGACTTTTTTTACTGACAAAATAAACAAGTTGTCACCGAATCTGTAAAAGTGCTTTCCAGTAAGGCCCCACTTTTCCTTGAAATTATTTACGGCTTCCTCTTTTGATTTTCTCATTCACATTACCTCGATATAAGCCAAACCTTGAAATCAGCATCGTCTATTTTACTTTTTAATATTCTTTCGATTGTTCTTGCGTGCCTTTTTATAATTGTCTTATTAAAACAGTCATTAACCATAACATACATTTTACTACTTTTACCTATACAAAAAGAAATATGCCCGCACTGTTCATGTTTTTTGGAGTTTAATATAGGTATATAACTTATTAAGATTGCCCCGCCGTTTTCAAGATGCGTGTCAAAGTCAGACAGTTTGGGATTGTCTATTGCCTTGAAATTTATTTTAAAGTAATTCAGAGCCTTATCCATACCATCATTTACTACTCCGCCATCCTCTTCATAGCGAGGGTCTTTCCAATCACATATACACTTCGACATATATATGAAATTATTATAGGACACATCGCACCCAAGCCATTTCAAAACATTTATTAAGGCAACTGGTCCGCAACTTGTTCTATCGACTTGCTTAATGTATCTTATTTTTGATTTGGCCATACAACTCCTATTTGTGGTTGGCTACAATAGCCGTAACATATTTTCGAGATATGTTCATAATTCTCTCTGCATAATTCTTTACCTTGGACGGAATTAGAATCTTCTTACTAATAAACGATGGCAATTTTCCAAGCAAATCGTCATAGAAATCATTTATTAAAGTAACCAAATCATTAACTAATTCCTCATCTTCTTTTTTGTTTTCCATTAGTCCCACCAATCTCGTAAGTATTTTTTTAAATGATCGAACAAAAGGTTCCAGTTTTTTTCTTCAATCTCACGAACTTTATTGGTCATTTCAATTAGTTCATCCTTACTTTCTTTTAGATTTTCGGTTTTTGATTTTTCTGGCATCGCTACAAATTTTCCTTCATCATCAAAAAGTTTTAAATTTCCCCACTTTTCGTGATACTCGTCAGATAATTTATTGGCTTCTGGATGACCGTCACGCACATATTCTATTAGCTTTTCTGCGTGTCTAATTTGTGCAGCCGACTCAAACCTACATGCGGCAAATGCTCTATCAGACAAAAACTCCTTCCTCATGCGCTGTAATTTATAATGTAGTAGCATTAAAACACTTGAATAATCCCAATCAGAATCGTTGGATAGTATAATGGAATACTGAATAGACTTTATAATCCACCGAAAAAAATGAGTAACCCTTTGTTTAATTATTTTGGGGAACGACAAAGCATAATGAACAAAGTCAGATATTTTTTCTTGCATAATAATTTCCTTTTGTTTGGAGCCACCAGTAGGACTCGAACCTACATCTCCTGATTACAAAACAGGCAATCTACCATTGATATATGGCGGCTGCAAAACTTACCAATATATTTTTGGTGGTTTATTTATAAGGTCTTTGCTTTTCTCTCCGATAGTGCGCTCTTTTTCTTCGGAAGACATTTTAAGAACGTCTTCGACATCTAATCCTATATGATGCAATAACATTATCTTTTTGTGTTCGTTGAAATGTTTTTTACACATTGGCATTGTAATTGTGCCACTGAATATAGCCACACGCCTTACTCTTCCGCCACACTTGACGCCACTAATAATAAAATGACACTCGCCAAAACCCAAAAAATTAATGATATTTCTCCACAATTTATTGAGAAAATCAAATATCTTTTTCATATTACGCTCGCTTGTGCTCGTAACAATAATTAATCTGACGACGCAAATCATTCTGATTTATAGTCGTCGGGTGCAAAAAACTATCTCTGGCCAACTGGTAAGAACGAACATAAATGTTCAACGCTTGCTGGTCAGTTAGTTTCCGCGGCACTCCGTTTGCCAAAGTATTATTAAGCGCGTTCAACTTAATAGAATTCACTGCCGCCAAAACCCCTGCATCAAGAATCATATCTTCCATTTTAATCTCCTGTTATTTTTGTTTTAAAACAATACGCCTCATTCCAACATAGTAAATGATACTTACGATAGAACCAGTTATAGTTAGTGTGAGGGCCCTAATAAAATCTTCACTTTGCATTGCTGTGTAAGCAAAATAAAATAAACTTGCAACCAAAAACATTACGGCAAGAGATGACTTTACCATTGTGCTCGCGTCTTTGTCACTTAGTTTAGGTTGCATTTGTCATAACTCCATTAATATAATATCTTTCCCTTCTTAAATTACCATTTTTATAGTATAATTTACACAAACCGTGACGTTGATTTTTGAAGTAATTATATTCAAACCTTAAATAACCATTTTTATAATATTCTTTACACAAACCGTGACGTTGATTTTTG